>Ga0116229_10001459_pt1 | contig 37087 bp, 36 predicted proteins | sample S1TSphgellanicum_3_FD_87313 | JGI IMG/M metagenome (GOLD analysis project Ga0116229, IMG submission 87313) | Host-associated microbial communities from peat moss isolated from Minnesota, USA - S1T2_Fc - Sphagnum magellanicum MG | ecosystem: Host-associated > Plants > Peat moss > Unclassified...
AATTTAAGGCCCCGACGCTCGAACGCCTTAAGCGCCGCCTTGGAAATCTCCTCGTCCTCGACCGGTAAAATTCGATCGAGGGCCTCAATCACCGTCACGTCAGACCCAAGGGCGCGATAGAAACTCGCGAACTCGATGCCGATGGCCCCAGAACCCACCACAAGAAGCGACTTTGGACACGCCTTGGGGATCATAGCCTGACGATAGGTCCAGATGCGGTCGCCATCGGCGACCAGGCCCAGGTCAGCGATTTCCCGCGCCCGGGCGCCGGTCGCGAGGATCACATTCTTGGCTTGCACAATGCGCTCGCCGCCCGCTTTCAGTGTGATGACCACCTTGGGCGCAGCCTCGCCCTTTTCGAGCCGCGCCTCGCCCTCGATCACCTCGATTTTATGCTTCTTCATCAGGAAGGCGACGCCTTGGTTGAGCTGCTTGGCCACGCCGCGAGAACGTTCAACGACCTTGGCGAAGTCAAACCTCGGCGCGCTCGCCCCAAGGCCATAGGCGTCCAAATGACTGAGCTGTTCGAACACCTCGCCGGATTTCAGCAGCGCCTTTGTGGGAATGCACCCCCAGTTCAGACAGACGCCGCCGAGCAGGTCCCGCTCGACGATCGCGGTCTTTAGGCCGAGCTGGCTGGCTCTGATCGCAGCCACGTAGCCCCCTGGACCTGAGCCGATGACAACGAGGTCGAACGCGGCAGCCATGCGCTAAAGCGCCTTTTCAATAGCCGCAGCGATATCCTTTGGTTCGGTCGTCGGCGCAAAGCGCTCGATCACCTCGCCATCCCGGCCGACGAGGAACTTGGTGAAGTTCCATTTGATCGCCTCGGTGCCAAGCACACCCTTCTTCTCGCCCTTTAGCCACTTATAGAGCGGATCGGCGTCCGCGCCGTTGACCTCGATCTTGGCGTACATCGGGAAGCTCACCCCAAAGTTGGTCGTGCAGAAGGCGCCGATTTCATCTGAGGTTCCAGGCTCTTGGCCGCCGAACTGATTGCAAGGAAAGCCAAGAACATTGAAGCCCTTGCCGTGGAACCGCTTCTGTAGGGCCTCAAGGCCCTCGTACTGAGGCGTAAGCCCGCATTTGGAGGCGACGTTGACGACTAAAAGGACCTCGCCCTTGTGCTCGCTCAGGGGCGCGTCACGGCCATCCAACGCCTTGGCGGCAAAATCAGTAATCGGCATCAGAGTCTCCTAAGACAGCATGGTGACAGGGTCTTCGACGAAGCCTTTGAACGCGTGCAGGAAACGCGCTCCGATGGCGCCGTCCACCACACGATGGTCGCACGTCAGGGTGACGCTCATTACCGAGGCGATCTCAAGCGTGTCGCCCCGAACGACCGGACGTTTCTCGCCGACCCCGACAGACAAAATCGCGCCCTGCGGTTCGTTGATGATGGAGGCGAAGCTTTTTATGCCGAACATGCCAAGGTTGGAGACCGAGAAGGTGCCGCCTTGGAACTCTTCCGGCTTCAGCTTTCGCTCACGTGCGCGCGCCGCCAGATCCTGCATTTCGAGCGCGATTTCACTCAAGGTCTTGGTCTCGGCCTTGCGGACGATCGGTGTGATCAGGCCGTGTTCGAGCGCCACCGCGACAGCAATATCGGCGTTGTGGTGCAGAGCAAAACCTGCAGGCGTGTAGCTGGCGTTGGCCTCCGGGACGCGCTTCAGCGCCATCGCCGCGGCCTTAATGATGATATCGTTGACGCTGACCTTAACCCCTCTTTGCTCAAGCGCCGTGTTGATGCGGATGCGGGCCTCGAGCAGCCGGTCGATTTGGAGGTCGATCGTCAAGGGGAAGTGCGGCACGTCGCGGAAGCTGTCGCTCATGCGCCTCGCGATGGTCTTGCGCATCCCGTCAAGAGGGACGAGGTCATATGAGCCCGCGGGGATGCCCATCTGCTCTAACGATTGGATCTTGCGAGGCTCAAACGCCGGTTGGGCCTTGGCGGTCTCAGCCTCCTGTGCGCCTTCGACCTGCTCGACATCGCTCCTGATAATGCGGCCATGGGGACCTGAGCCCTTCAGGCCGTTCAGATCGACGCCGGTCTGTGCGGCGATCCGTCTCGCGAGCGGGGTAGCGAAAACACGCGGGGCTTTGGCGCCTCCCTCGCTGGTCTGCGTCGGCATCCTCGGTTCTACCTTGGCAGGCGGCGGCGCAGCCGGGGCAATGATGGGCGGCGGCGTTGGTTTCGCCGGCGCGGCCTCAGGCTCTAAAGGCGCGGCCTTTTTCGGAGCAGAACGATCGTCCGGCCCCTTCAGTCGGGCGATGGGGGTGTTGACCTTCACCCCCTCCGTGCCGGCGGGGACGAGGATCTGATCGACCACCCCCTCATCGACGGCCTCGACTTCCATAGTGGCCTTATCCGTTTCGATCTCGGCGATCACATCGCCTGCCTTGACCGTGTCGCCCTCCCGGATCGTCCATTTGGCAAGGACCCCCTCCTCCATGGTTGGCGAAAGGGCAGGCATCAGAACGTCGGTCATATGGAGGCATCCTTGCGGATGGAGGGTTCGCGGCTGAGGTGGGCCAGTGCGGCGGCGTGCTGCTCCCAATGGCGCCCGTCGAAAGGCTCAATGTCGATCGTCAGCGTCGAAACATCGTCGAGGCATCTTGCGTTCACCGACCAGCCGTCGGGATTGCTGCGCGGACGGTAGAAGCTTTTCACGCCGCAGATTCGGCAGAACAAATGGTGGGCGACGCCAGAATTGAATGTGTAATCGGTCAGGTGATCCTGTCCCTCGAGCAGGCGGAACCGGGTTTGCGGGATGATGATGTGCACATATCCCACCTTTTCGCACATGGAACAGTTGCAGGCCTGCGCTGTGACCCGGTCCGGCAACGCCGCCTCGAACCTAACGCTGTTGCAGTGACAGCCGCCGGCTCTCCAGATGAGGGCCGTGCTCACGTGTATGTCACCGCCTTCACCGCGGCGACGATCTTGTCCACGGTGGGGAGGGCGAGGGCCTCGAGGTTGGCGGCGTAGGGCATGGGCACGTCCTCGCCATGAACCCGGGTGGGCGGTGCATCGAGCCAATCAAACGCGTTCTCGGTCACGCGCTGGCAGACCTCGGCGCCGACGCCAAAGGCGCCCCAGCCTTCCTCGACCGAGACAATTCGGTTGGTCTTCTTTACGCTTTCGACAATCGTCTCATGATCAAGCGGACGAAGGGTCCGCAGGTCGATGACCTCCGCGTCAATCCCCTCGCCAGCCAGCTGCTCGGCCGCTTGCAGCGCCAGACCGACCATGCGTGAGTGAGCGGTGATGGTGACGTCCCTGCCCACGCGGCGCACGCGCGCTTTGCCGATCGGCAGGACGAAGTCCGGATCATCAGGCACGTCGAATTCAAGGCCGTAGAGCATTTCGTTTTCAAGAAATACGACGGGATCCGGATCGCGGATGGCCGCTTTGAGCAGGCCCTTGGCGTCGGCCGCGTCGTAAGGGGCGATCACTTTCAAGCCGGGTACAGAACCGTACCAGGCCGAATAGTCCTGGCTATGCTGGGCCGCCACCCGCGCCGCCGCCCCGTTTGGCCCGCGGAACACGATCGGCGCGCTGACCTGCCCTCCAGACATGTAGCGCTGTTTGGCGGCGCCGTTGACGATGGCGTCGATGGCCTGCATGGCGAAGTTGAAGGTCATAAACTCAACGATCGGCTTTAATCCGGCGAATGCGGCGCCGACGCCAAGCCCGGCGAAGCCGTATTCGGTGATGGGCGTGTCCACGACCCGCTTGTCGCCGAACTCCTGTAAGAGATCCCGAGACACCTTATAGGCGCCCTGGTATTGGGCGACCTCCTCGCCGATGAGAAAGACCTCGCCGTCGCGCCGCATCTCTTCGGCAATGGCGTCGCGCAGGGCGTCGCGCACCGAGACCTTTTTCATCTTCACGCCGGCTGGGAGGCCAGGATCGGCCAGGGGCGAGGTTTTGGCGAGCGGCTCAGTTCCTCCCGATCCTGCTGCGGGTGCCTCACTGGGCGCGGTTTGGAGATCGCGGGCCTTGGCGTCGGCGCCGTTCATGTTTGGTGTGGACCGCGCCGGCAGGGCGGGCTGTTCCTTTTTCGGCGCACTGGCCTTGGCCGCGTGATCCCCATCGCCCTTTAGCCGGGCGATGGTCGCATTGACCCTTACGCCTTCAGTTCCCGCAGGGATCAGGATCTCCTCCACCACCCCTTCGTCGACAGCCTCCACCTCCATGGTGGCCTTGTCCGTCTCGATCTCGGCGATCACATCGCCGGCGCGCACGGTGTCGCCCTTCTTGATGTTCCACTTCGAAAGGGTGCCCTCCTCCATCGTCGGCGAGAGGGCGGGCATCAGCACGTCGGTCATTTCAACTTACTCCGGCGGCCGCATGGCGGCGTACGACTGGCAGGGTGAGCGCCCTGGCGGCCAGAAAGACCGCACCGCAGACAAGCAGGCTGCCGACCATCAGCTCGGCGGCGGAATAAGGGGCGAGCCCCCACACGACGGGGGCCCACTGGAACCTCAGGCCCATTTGCAGGAAAGACAGGATCAGCCAGGACGCAAAGATGATGGTGAAGGCGGAGGCGAGGTTCCGCTGCAACCCTATGGCGACGCCGAACCGCCAGAAGAAACCTCCGGCGCAGACCCCCGCAATCAACGCGACCGTCATGAGGTCGAGCAGGATGTCGGCGTAGATCGGCGCATGAATCCGCTCTAGCCAGGCGCCCAGGGGATCAACTGCAAAATGGCTGAAGATCGCCAAAACGAAGAAGGCGACGCAGGTCAGGGTAAAGACCCAGCGCGGCGGTTTAGTCGGGTCCGCCACCTTCAAGCCTCCGCATAGACGTCTGTGTAGAGCTCGGCAGGGTCGGGTTCTGGCGCGGTTCGGGCGAATTCTGCGGCGTCGGCGACAATTTTCTTAACCTCGGCATCGATCTGCTTCATCGCCTCCTCGTCGCTATAGCCGAGCGACTGCAGCTTCTCGCGAAGATGGTCGATGGGATCGCGGGTTTTGCGGACCTCGTCCACTTCCTCGCGCGTGCGGTATTTGGCCGGATCGCTCATCGAGTGCCCGCGATAGCGATAGGTCTTCATTTCAAGAATATAAGGACCCTTGCCAGAGCGCGCGAATTCGGCCGCCTTGGCGCCGGCCTCAGCGACAGCCTGCACGTCCATGCCGTCGACCGCTTCGCCGGGTATGTTGAACGAAAGCCCGCGTTTAAAGAGGTGGGTTTCTGAGGAGCTGCGCTCAACGGAGGTGCCCATGGCGTACTGGTTGTTCTCGACCACGAACACCACGGGCAGCTTCCAAAGCTCAGCCATGTTGAAGGATTCGTAGACCTGTCCCTGATTAGCGGCGCCGTCCCCGAAATAGGTGAAGCTCACTTGGCGATTTTCGCGGTAGCGGTTGGCGAACGCCAGGCCGCACCCGAGGGGAACCTGGGCGCCGACGATGCCGTGACCGCCGAAGAACCCAGCCTCTACGTCAAACATGTGCATTGAGCCCCCCTTGCCGCGGGCGCTACCTGCCGCGCGTCCGGTGAGTTCAGCCATCACGTGGTTGGGCGCCATTCCGGCCGCCAACATATGGCCGTGATCGCGATAGCCAGTGATCACCTGATCGCCCGGCTTCTTGATCGACTGCATCCCCACAGCGATGGCTTCCTGACCGATGTAAAGATGGCAGAAGCCGCCAATCAGGCCCATGCCGTAGAGCTGCCCTGCCCTCTCCTCAAACCGGCGGATCAGGAGCATATGGCGATACCAGTCGAGCAGCTGCGCTTTATTCGGCCGACTGCCTTCGCTTTGGCCGTGTTTCGCCTCGGTCGTGGCCCTCTTCGCCGGGGCTCTCGCCATGTCGTCCTCCGTTGGCCAGGGCCAGCAGAGCGACGCTGTGCGACTACTGCTGGTTCCGGATCACATAGTCCGAAGGATCGGCGAACCCAAGCATGGTTCGAGCCTTCTCCTCGAGAAGATCTCGCGAAAGATTGTCATCGGACAGCAGCCGCACCTCGCTCTGCAATTCCTCGCGCTCGGCCCTGAGAGCCTTAAGCTTCTTAACATCCTCGGTAAGCGTCGCCTCGCGCAGCTGACCGTGCAGCAGTCCCCTTTCGCCGGTGAGGGCGTTGACGCCGAAATAAAAGATCAGGAGCGCAAGAAGAGCGGTCGGCAGGTAGGGCCTGAAACGTGCCAACACGACGTTGTCCTCAAAAAAGCCAACGCCAATATCTTCGCGCCATCAGGCTTAATGAGAGGTTGATAGGGCGCAAAACCTGGAGGCGGTGCACGCCCATGATCCAGCCGGCCCCCTATCGAACGCCGTCCGTTTCGCGCGCGTTCTTCATCGCGTCTGACCAGATGCCAAGCTTTTGAGCGCGCGCCTCGCGCTCGGCGCGCTCAATACGAAGCATCCGCGCCTTGTATTCACCCTCCGGAATCAGACGATCCGTTCGGTCCTGGGGCGCCGCGGCCCGCTCCTTTGCGATCTCTGCCCGAGCGTCAGCGAGCTCTGGATCGCTCTTCAAAAGCTCGTCCAGACCCGCTTGACTGTCGACCATATCGTTCATTACGGCCCCGGAGAATATCCCGGCGCGCACCAGATCGACATTCAAGCTCCGGTCGCCGTCTTCGATCCAGATATAGACGATTTCCTCCTGCTTATGGGTGATGGTGTTGGTCATAATCATACGCGATATGGCCTTCACGACGGCGTCGGGATTGGCGGCGAGCCAGTTCGACACGAACCGTTTCGGATCACCGTAGGTGGTCGGCCGCAAAAACCCTCCGCCAAGCAAGATGTAGAGCCGCTGGTCGTTGGATTTGGTAGCCATAATGTCGTTCAGAAAATGCAGAGCGCTCGCGCGAACGGCGGACTGAGACGGGGCCCCCGTCTCAGCCAAGCTGGTCTGGGGGGCGAACGCCGTCGCCGCAAGCAGGGTGAGGCTGATCAGAACTGCCCTGTTCATATCTGCGCACCCTCCTCTGTTGCGGTCCCATCGCCTGGCCCTCTATTGCGGCGCCCTGCCCCGCCCCATGGCGGCTCGGGCGCGTTGCACGCAGGTCCAAAAAACGGAGCCGCTCTCCGGCGCAAGCGCCGCACGCCCTTTGATAGAGAACGCGCGTTCGTCCTTGCGCTTAAGCCGCCCGGATGGCGCTGCGGCCCGCGTAGACGGCCTGATCATCGAGAGCCTCTTCGATGCGCAGCAACTGGTTATACTTGGCGAGCCGGTCGGAGCGGGCCAGCGAGCCGGTCTTGATCTGACCGCAGTTGGTGGCGACCGCGAGGTCGGCGATGGTCGTATCCTCGGTTTCGCCCGAACGGTGGCTCATCACCACGGTATATTGGGCGCGCTGAGCCATATCGACCGCATCAAGGGTCTCGGACAAGGTGCCGATTTGGTTGACCTTGACCAGGATGGAGTTGGCGAGGCCGCGCTTGATCCCGTCCGATAGGCGCGCCGGATTGGTGACGAAGAGGTCGTCGCCAACCAATTGTATTCTGCCGCCAAGGCGCTCGGTGAGCAGTTTCCAGCCGTCAAAATCGTCCTCGGCGCAGCCATCTTCGATGGAGAGGATCGGGAAGGCGTCCACCAAGGCCTCAAGGTAATCGACCATGCCGGCCTGATCCAACGTCCTGCCCTCGCCCTCCAGCACGTATTTGCCGTCCCTGAAGAACTCCGTTGAAGCCGCGTCCAGGGCCAGCCAGAAGTCCTGCCCGGCTTTGTAACCGGCGGATTCAGCCGCGGTCATGACGAAGGCCAGGGCCTCGTGCGCCGATCCGATGTTTGGCGCGAAGCCGCCCTCGTCGCCGACGTTGGTATTATGTCCGGCCGCTTTGAGCGCGGACTTCAGACTATGAAAAATTTCTGCGCCCATTCGCAGCGCCTCAGCGAAGCTTGGCGCGCCTGCCGGAACCAGCATGAACTCCTGGATATCGATGGGATTGTCGGCGTGGACGCCGCCGTTGATGATGTTCATCAGAGGCACCGGGAGAATGCGGGCGTTGACCCCTCCCACATACTTGTAAAGCGGCAGAGCCGATGACTGAGCCGCCGCCTTGGCGGTCGCCAAAGAGACACCCAAGATAGCGTTGGCGCCGAGCCGGCTCTTGTTCGGGGTCCCGTCAAGCTCGATCATCACCCTGTCGAGCCGCCGCTGATCTTCAGCCTCGAATCCGGCCAGGGCGTCAAAAATCTCGCCGTTGACCGCATCGACAGCCGATCGCACGCCCTTGCCGCCGTAGCGCGCCTTGTCGCCGTCACGCTTCTCCGCCGCCTCATGGGCGCCGGTCGAGGCGCCGGACGGAACCGCCACCCGGCCGAAACCGCCGTCCTCGAGCGTCACGTCCACTTCGACGGTCGGATTGCCCCGGCTGTCAAGAATCTCTCGAGCGGTGATGTCGATAATGTCAGTCATAGGGCCTCAGATCCCCGGATAGGGTGCGGCGCGGCATAGACCAGTGGTTGGCGCGGGGAAAGCCGTAATACGCGCCATCTCAAGGCATAACGCCGTTGATATGAACGCAAGCAGCGACCGCTCTGGTCAAGCGGGGCGCGCGGGCCGCGTCATGCGCGCCGAAGCCCGCATAGGAACGTCTATTCGTCCTTGGGTGTGATCACCTGGCGACCTTTGTACATGCCGGTCTTCAGGTCGATATGGTGAGGGCGCTTCAGCTCACCCGTGTCCCTGTCCTCGACATAACTATTTGGGCCGAGCGCATGGTGGGCGCGGCGCATGTTCCGCCGCGAGGGCGATACTTTTCGCTTGGGAACAGCCATAGGAGTCTCTCGGGCAGGCTTATCGTTCAAATAACAGCGCCGGCCGAAGAGCTTCGGCCGGCGAGGTCGCGCTTATGATGCAAGTCGCTCAGCAATGCAAGTCGAAGGTGCGGGAGGTGACCATCCGCGACGAGAGGTGCTAGCTTGGCGCATGATATTTCGCGACGCCCTTCTTGAAGACATTCCCTACATCATCAGTCTGCTCGCCGACGACAGGCTCGGCGCTCAGCGTGAACAGCTTGGCGATCCCAACTACGCTAAGGCTTTGCAGGACATCGACGCTGATCCGACCACACGCTTCATCGTGATGGAGCAGGACGGGATTGTCGTAGGCTGCATGCAAATGTCGATTCTCCCGGGGTTGGCGCGTCGTGGCGTCAGGCGAGCTCAGTTCGAAAGCGTTCGCATCGCCGGCAGCCAACGCGGCCAGGGACTTGGCGCCGCCCTCGTGGCGGAGGGCATGCGACTGGCGCGAGAGGCTGGCTGCGGCCTGGTCGAGCTTTCCACCGACAAGACGCGAAGCGACGCCCTCCGGTTTTGGAGACGGCAGGGTTTTGAGGACACCCACATTGGGATGAAAATCTTCTTGTAGAGGTACGCCGTTTGAGGGCCGAGCATGCTGATGGGCCGCCAGCCAGGCGCTTCGCCGTCCAGGCCCGAACACCGCTTGGAAAGAGAACGGCCGGCGGCGTCAGCCCAGGGCTTGGGTCGAGGGTCTTTGTCTAGGGACCGCCTTTTTCTTGGAGCAGCGCGTGCAGGCGTTTTGGCGCGACGTGCAGCCAGGCAAGGCGCAGGATAAGCGCGCAGAGCTGATCATCAGCGTCGTCTCGCCATACCTGTGTCCAGCCGTGCTGGGGATAGTGGATCCACGGCGTGACCACCAAGGGATAGGCGCAGAGCATATTATGCTGGTCGTCCGAACCAAGCTTGACGATGAGGCCCGGGGATTTGCCGCTCGACCTTCGCCTCAACATGGCGAAAATCCGCGTCTTGACCCGAAAGGAGGGCTGACCCCGGTGCGTATCCTCGTAGGCTTCGGGCAGCGCCAGGGCGAGACGCCGCACCTCCGCCTCACTGCTCATCCGGTCGTGCCTTGATCATCGCCTGCACCCTTATTGAGCCCATCCAACCCTTTGATCGCAGGGCTGAAGCGGGCAGTTTAGACGAGACGGCTCTGCTCCACCGCCGCGGCGATGAAGCTTTTGAACAAGGGATGCGGATCGAACGGTCGGCTCTTGAGCTCGGGGTGATATTGCACCCCCACGAACCACGGATGGTCGGCGCGCTCGCATGTCTCTGGAAGCAGCCCGTCAGGCGACATGCCAGCGAAGGTCAAGCCGGCCTTTTCCAAGGGCTCACGGTAGCTGGTATTGACCTCATAGCGGTGCCGATGCCGTTCATGGATCGTGGTGTCGCCATAGATTTCGGCAATCTTTGAAGAGGCGGCCAAGAGCGCCTCATAAGCCCCAAGCCGCATTGTGCCGCCAAGGTCGTCGTCAGCCCCCCGGCTCTCGATCTGGTTGCCGCGCATCCATTCCGTCATCAACCCCACGACCGGTTCCTCAGTCGGGCCGAATTCGGTGGAGGACGCCTCGGCGACGCCGGCCAGGTTCCGGGCGGCTTCGATCATGGCCATCTGCATACCAAAACAGATCCCAAAATAAGGAACGGCGTGCTCGCGAGCGAACTGGACCGCACGGATCATGCCTTCGGCCCCACGTTCGCCAAAGGCGCCAGGCACCAGGACGCCGTCGACCTCTTGGAGCCGGGCGGTGACACTCGCCGGCTCGCCCTCGAACACTTCCCCCTCGATCCAATCCAAGTTGACCTTGACATTGTTGGCAAGGCCCCCGTGCACCAGAGCTTCGACCAGGGACTTATAGGCGTCCTTAAATCCCGTATACTTGCCGACCACCGCGATGGTGACCTCCCCGTCGGGGTGCGCGATAGCGTCCGAAATGCCGCTCCAGCGTTCCAGATTGGGGTCAGGCGCATCGACCACGCCAAAGGCGTCGAGCACCTCCCTGTCGAGGCCCTCGCGATGATAGTCGAGCGGCACGGTGTAGATGGAGGCCGAGTCGAGCGCCTGGATGACCGCCGACGGCCGCACGTTGCAGAACTGGGCGATCTTTCGCTTATCCCCTTCAGAGATGGGCTGCTCGCAGCGGCAAAGGAGGATGTCAGGTTGAATCCCGATGGCGCGCAGCTCGCGCACCGAATGCTGGGTCGGCTTGGTTTTCATCTCGCCGGCGGTCTTGATGAACGGCAAGAGCGTCAGGTGCATGAACACGGCGTGACGGCGCGGCAGTTCCTGGCCAAGCTGCCGGATGGCCTCAAAGAAGGGTAGGCCTTCGATATCCCCAACGGTGCCGCCGATTTCCACGAGGACGAAGTCGACGTCCTTGCCCTCGTCATCGACGGCTGGCGACAGGATGAACTTCTTTATCTCATCGGTGACATGGGGGATCACCTGCACAGTGGCGCCGAGGTAGTCGCCGCGGCGCTCCTTCTCAAGGATGGTCTTGTAGATCTGGCCTGTGGTGATGTTGTCGCCGCGGGTCGCGTTCACGCCCGTGAATCGCTCGTAGTGCCCAAGGTCGAGGTCGGTCTCGGCGCCGTCGTCGGTGACAAAAACCTCCCCGTGCTGGTAGGGGCTCATCGTGCCGGGATCGACGTTGAGATAAGGGTCGAGTTTTCTGAGGCGCACGCGATAACCGCGGGCCTGGAGAAGCGCGCCGAGGGCGGCGGACGCGAGACCTTTTCCAAGCGAAGAGACCACGCCGCCGGTGATGAAGATATACCGGGCCATGGGGTTTCACCCTATCGCCCGAATCGTCCGGGCGTAAGGTCCGAAGTGGAGGCCTGAAGGCTAGTGCGCGGTCGGCGCTGGGGGATTGCCCGAAGCCGCAGGCTTAGCAACTGGCGGCGGCGCCGACAGGAGGGGCGGAGCGGCGGGCGCGGTGTGAACCTCGGGCTTTGGCGCTTCTAGGATCGGTGCGGCGGGATTGATCGCCGGCGATGGAGTGGTTGAAGCGGGCGCAGCGGCGGGTCTCTGAGCGGCGAGAGCCGCCGGGTCTAAGCCCTGAATCTTCAGCCTGTCCACCACCGCGTCACCGCGATGGGCGCGGCCGATGATCAGGGTCAGGGCGAGGCAGAGTACGAAGAAGGCGGCCGCCAGAACCCCGGTCGTTCGCGTCAGAAGATCCCCGACGCCGCGTGTCGACATGAAGCCCGACGGCCCTCCGCCCATGCCTAGCGCACCGCCCTCGGAGCGCTGCAGCAAGATCACCCCGACCAGGGCGACGCACACAAAAATCAGGACAATGAGTAGAAAAGCTTGCAGCACGGCGGTGGGTCTTCCAAAGGCCGGAGATCGGCCTGAAAATAGGGCTTCGGGCCCCTGACTTGCAACGATCGGGCGCTCTATCAGACCTGGCGCAAATGCGCCATAGCCGCTAGACGCCGCAAAGGCGTTCAGCCTGGCCCTCGGACGCCGCTGGCCTCGAGCGCCGCCTAAACCGCCCGGACAATTGGAAGAAAATCGGAGGCCTTCAAGGATGCGCCGCCGACCAGAGCGCCGCCCACATTCGGCAAGGCTAAAATCTCGGCTGCGTTGGCTGGCTTGACCGAGCCCCCGTAGAGAATCGGCGCTTGGCCGCCCATGGGGCCGAGGCGCGCCAAGAGCGCCTCGCGGATCACGTCGTGAAGGGTCAGGATTTCCTCGGACGATGGGGTGAGCCCCGTCCCGATCGCCCAGACGGGCTCATAGGCCACCGCAAAGGCGCGGTCGTTCAGCGACAGGGGCAGCGACGCTTCAATCTGCCCCCGGACGACGGTTTCGGCGCGTCCGTCCTTACGTTCCTCAAGGGTCTCGCCGACGCAAACGATCGGCTCAAGGCCGCCAATGAGCGCCGCCTCGACTTTTCGCGCCACCAGGGCGTCGTCTTCGCCATGAAGGGTGCGGCGCTCGGAATGGCCGAGAACGACCAGGCTCGCCCCGGCGTCGCGCACCATCGCTGCGGATATGTCTCCGGTATAAGCCCCTGAGGCTTCGGCAGAGATATCCTGGGCGCCGATCTCGACGGCGCCGCCTTTCAGCCGATGGGCCATGCGGGAAATCAGGGTTGCGGGCGGACACAGCGCGACGCGCGCCGACGCTGGCTCCGATTGCAAGGCGTCTGCCAGCCGCTCCGCTTCGAGGATCGCGGCCTCCAATCCGTTCATCTTCCAATTGCCGGCGATCAGCGCTCGCATCGGGTGTGTCATGGTGTCTCCGGCGTCGGCGAAGGCTTTCCCGTGGAGCCTAGCCTCCTCGGCTAGGCGATCGCGGCGGCTTTGTCACCACTCTGAGGCGGCGAGCGCCTTGCTAGCGCCCGAGCCGGCGGACTATACGGCGAGGCGGCCGCCCACGCGGCCATGCCGATCAGGTCAGACCCATCCATGCTTTCCGCTATACGCGCCTTCGCGAAATCACCGTTGGCCACGGGCCTTCTCGTCATTCTGATTGTCAGCTTCGGCATCTGGGGTATCAAGGACGTCTTTCGCACCGGCGGGTTCAGCGATCTGGTGGTCAGGGCAGGCTCGCGCCCTCCGGTCACCAAGGCCCAATTCAAACAGACCTTCGATGAAGAGAAGGCAAGTCAGGACCAGCGGTCGGGACAGACCATGTCCACCGATGATGCGGTCAAGGCAGGCCTTGACCGGTATGTTGCCGAGCGTTTGGCCTCAAGCGAGGCGCTTGGCGCGCTGATGAACCTTGAAGGAATCGTTCCCTCCGATCAGCTGGTGGCGAACGAAATCCGCAAAATCACGGTCTTCTTCAATCCCATCACAGGCCAATTCGATAAAGACACCTATCTGCGCCAGCTCGCCGCGCGCCATATTACTGAAGCAGAAGCCGACGCCGAGTTTCGCGACACCGTCGCCCAGCACCATTATCTGGCGGGCCTCGCCGCAGCCCTTAAGGCGCCGCGCGTCTACGGTCTGGTGCAGGCGGCGATTCAAAAACAGGGCCTGGACTTCGGTTGGTTCGTGCTTGGACCCAGCACCGTCGATCAGCCTGCGAAACCGACGGATGCGGCCCTGAACGCCTTCTTGAAGGAGAACGCCGCCCAAGCGACAAAGCCTGAGATGCGCAGGCTCAGCGTCGCCAATTTCTCAGCCGCCAAGCTCGCCCTGACGATCCCGGCGCCGGATGCGGAGGTGCAGAAACGGTTTGATTTCGAAAAAGACGCCCTTTCCGTCCCCGAGAAGCGGACCGTGCTCGAGGTCACCGTAAAGGACATGGCGACGGGCGAGCGGGTCGCCAAGGCTTTGAAGGCGGGGGGCAATCCGGTGACCGTGGCCAAAGCGGAGGGAGGCCAAGCGACGACCTTCCCTTCAACCGCCAAGTCCGCGATCGCCGACCGCAAGGTAGCCGAGGCGGCCTTTGGCCTCAAAGTCAATGAGGTCGCAGGCCCGATCCAGGGGGATCTGGCCCTGGCGGTGATCAAGGTCGTCGACATCACCCCTGCAAAGCTCGCGACCCTCGCGAACAGCCGCGACAAGATTGAAGCCGAGGTGAAGCAGCAGGACGCCAGACAGAAGGTCTATGACATAGTTCAGAAGTATGAGGACGCCCGTTCCGGCGGGGCGCCCCTCGCCAGCGCCGCTAAGACCGCGGGCGCTGAGGTCGTATCTTTGCCGCCGATCCTCTCGGCTGGAGGCACGCTTGACGGGCGGCGTGTAAACATCCCCCCCAAAGTGCTTCAGCAGGCGTTCAGCCTACCTCAGGGCGGCGTGAGCGATGTGATCGATATGGGGCAGGGCGAGTACTGGGTTGTCCAAGTGGACCAGGTTATCCCGCCGACCCTGTTCACCCTCGACGAACAGGTCGGCGCCCAAACGGTCCGCGACCTCGTCACCAAGCAGATCATGACACGCGAACTTTATAAGCGGCTGCACGCCAAGGCTGACGTCCTCGTTTCAGAGATAAAGAAGGGCAAGTCTCTGCAGGCCGCCGCCGCCGAGGTCGGCGCCGCTCTGACGCAGGCGTCGAACGTAACCCGCGCCGCCGCTCAGCCGACGACGCCGGGCCAGCCGCCCCCCTATTCCAATGACCTGCTTGGCCATCTGTTCCAGGCCAAGCCCGGCGACATCGTCGTGGCGGAAGACACAAAGCCCGGGCTTGTGATCGCCAAGCTCGACAAGGTCGAGGAACCCTCTCCCGAGACTCTCGCCGGCCTGGCCGAAGCAGGGCGTGAGCAGATCACGCGCGCCATGTTCAATGACCTCGGCGAGGCGACCACCCTCGCTGCCCAGAGGAAGATCAAGACCACCATAGACCTGAAGCAAGCCCGTCAGGCCCTTGGCGTTGCAGACGACGCCGGTCTGCTCAAGCCCAAGTCTTAGGAGCCTGGCCGTGTCAGGGCAGGCCGTGATCGTTGAACCGGCTTTTTCCGCCTTCGCCGACACCTATAGCGTGGGTCAGCCGCAGGTGGTTTGGACCCGGGTTATCGATGATCTCGAAACGCCAGTCTCGGCCTATCTCAAGATAGGCCGCAACGCGCCCTATAGCTTCCTGTTCGAGTCTGTTGAGGGCGGCGCCTGGCGCGGACGCTATTCCATCATCGCCCTCAAACCGGATTTGGTGTGGCGCGCGTTCGCCGACAGGGCAGAGATCGCAACTGGCGAGGCGATCGCCAGGAACGAGTTCACCCCTGACGACAGGCCTGCATTGGATTCACTGCGCGCATTGACGGCGGCGTCCGCGATTACCCTGCCGGCTGTCCTGCCCCCCATGGCGGCCGGCCTGTTCGGCGCCATCGGCTATGATATGATCCGTCTGGTCGAGCCGGTAGGCGAGCAAAAAGCCGACTCGCTCGGACTGCCTGACGCTGTTATGGCGCGCCCGTCTGTGGTCGCGGTTTTCGACGCCATCGCCCAGGAGACCTTGCTGATCACCCCGGTGCGGCCGGACGCGACGTCCGCCGACACCGCCTACGCGGCCGCTGTCGCCCGCCTTGAAGCGGTTCTCGCCGACTTGCGTCGCCCCCTCCCCTCCCGCCCCGACGCGGCGCCAGCCGACGCGCCGACGCTTCAATCGAGCATGTCGCGGGAGGCCTATTACGCGATCGTCGAGCGCGCGAAACGCTACATCGAAGCGGGCGACATATTTCAGGTCGTGCCCAGTCAGAGGTTTTCCGCCCCCTTGCCTGGCGATCCCTTTGCGCTTTATCGCTCGCTCCGGCGCACCAATCCCTCGCCCTTTCTTTACTTTCTGAATTTTGGCGGTTTCCAGCTTGTGGGGTCGAGTCCGGAGATCCTGGTTCGCCTTCGAGACAGCAAGGTCACCATCCGTCCGATCGCGGGCACGCGCCCAAGGGGCGCGAGTGTCGAAGAGGACCAGCGCCTCGAGATCGAGCTTTTGGCTGACCAGAAGGAGCTCGCAGAACATTTGATGCTGCTTGACCTCGGCCGTAACGACGTCGGACGCGCGGTCATGTTGCGCGACGAGGGCGCCAGTGCGCCCCTGAAGGCGGGACCGCGGGTGCGCGTGACCGAAAGGTTCAAAGTCGAGCGCTACAGCCATGTGATGCACATCGTCTCGAACGTCGAGGGCGATGCGCCAGAAGGTCTAGATCCCGTAGACGTGATCTTAACTGCGCTCCCCGCTGGCACCTTGTCGGGCGCCCCAAAGGTCAGGGCCATGCAAATCATCGACGAACTCGAAACAGAAAAGCGCGGCCTGGTCTACGCCGGCGCCGCCGGCTACATCTCGGCCAACGGCTCGGTCGACACCTGCATAATTCTGCGAACGGCTCTGGTGAAGGACGGTATAATGTACGTTCAGGCGGGCGGCGGCGTCGTGGCCGACAGCGAGCCAGCGGCCGAGTACGAAGAGACCATCCATAAGTCCAACGCCCTGCGCCGCGCCGCGGCGGAGGCTTGGCGATTTGCGTAGAACGCGGTGATGCGGCGAGACCTGTGCGTTTAAGGACCGCGTCTCAGTGGTCGCCTAAGGCGGGTGTCCGCGCCATAACCGCGCCGCCGCCGGGGCCTAGAATCATGACGGCGGCGGCGGAAACCCCCATGATGGCGGCGAAACTCGCGGCCAGGAGCAGGGGCCATATCGGCGCGCGACGGCGGACTGGCGGCTGAAGTCCCGCGCGCACCCTGTCGAGCGACCCCAGCGCGGCGGACGTTGAGCTGTCAGTCTGCATCCTTAAACACATCCCTTCAAATCATTAACGGCAGATTGCGATCATCCTGTGCAGACCCCGGATCCGATGATGCAGCGCGGGCGCCGAGCCCATGGCGCCTGGCCGGACCTACCGAGGGCGCGTCGATGGGGGCGGCGAGGCTTCAGCGGCGCCCCGCACACTTGGCGGCGCGGCGAGCAGGGCCTAGAAGCGTCGGTCCGCCTACGAGCCCGTTATGATCCTGGTCATCGATAACTACGACAGCTTCACCTACAACCTTGTCCACTATCTGGCGGAGCTTGGGGCGCGGGTGCTGGTTCGCCGCAATGACAGAATCACGGCGAAGGAGGCGCTTGGCATGGGCGCGGAGGCGATCCTGCTCTCCCCAGGGCCGTGCACCCCAGACCAGGCCGGAATTTGCCTTGAGCTCATTCAGAACGCCCCAGAAGACCTTCCCATGTTCGGCGTCTGTCTCGGACACCAGGCGATCGCCCAGGCGTTCGGGGGCGAGGTGACCCGGGCGAAGTCGATCATGCATGGCAAAACCAGCCCCATTCTGAATGACGGCTCAGGCGTGTTCGCCGGCCTGCCCAGTCCGGTGACAGCGACGCGCTATCATTCTCTAGCCACCCCTCGGGAAAGTTTGCCGGACAGCCTCATGGTGAACGCCTGGACTGCGGACGGCGAGGTCATGGGTCTGCGCCATCGGTCACGACCCGTTCACGGCGTGCAGTTCCACCCGGAGTCGATCGCCACTGAGCACGGCCGCGATATGCTTGCCAGTTTTCTTAGGCTGTCGGGGGTATTGCTCCCCGCGGACGACGCTGCGTGAGCTCGCTCGACGCCTTTAAGCCCCTATTGTCGCGACTGGCCGATGGGGGAACCTTGTCGGAGGGCGACGCGGAAATCTTCTTCTCCGCCTGCCTCCGCGGCGAGGCCTCCCCCGCTCAGGTCGCCTCAGCGGTTACCGCTATGCGTATGCGCGGCGAGACGGTCGGCGAGATCACCGCCTGCGCCCGGGTCATGCGGCGCACTGCGGTCCACCTTGAGCATCCCTATGAGGTTATCGATACCTGCGGCACCGGCGGCGACGGGCTGCATACATTCAATATTTCGACCGCAGCCGCCATTGTGGCCGCCGGAGGCGGCCTGAAGGTGGCAAAGCACGGCACGCGCGCTCTTTCCTCGCGCTCGGGATCCTCAGATGTTCTGGCCGCCCTCGGCGTCAACATCGAAGCGGGGGCCGACGCCCAACGCCGGTGCCTCGAAGAGGCGGGCGTGTGCTTTATGTTCGCTCCGGCGCATCACGGGGCTATGCGACATGTCATGCCCGTACGCGCAGATCTGGGCTTTCGCACCATTTTCAACCTACTTGGTCCCCTTTCCAATCCAGCGGGTGCAAAGCGGCAGGTGCTCGGCGTAGCCGAGCCCCGGCGGCTAGAACCCCTGGCCCGGGTGCTTGGCGCTCTCGGGGCCGATCGCGCCTGGGTGGTGCACGGCGAGGGCCTCGACGAAATGACGACCACCGGGATAAACCAGGTCGCCGAATGGCGTGCTGGCGAGGAGATGGGCGGCGTTCGCCTGTTCAACATCTCCCCTGAAGCTGTTGGCCTGACCCGCTCAGGCCTCGACGAACTTCGTGGCGGCGACCCTTTTGAAAACGCTGTTGCGCTGCGCGCGCTCCTGAACGGAAAGCCAGGCGCCTATCGCGATGTGGTCTGCTTGAACGCAGCGGCCGCCTTTCTCGTAGCGGATCGGGTTGAGACGCTGAGGGAAGGATTTGAGCGGGCGTGCGGGGCCATTGACGACGGCCGCGCCTTATCCGCCCTCGATACTCTAATCGAGCGCTCGAACCTATGAGCGATATCCTCGATCGCATTGCCGCCTACAAGCGCGTGGAGGTCGCGGAGCGAAAGGCTGCAGCCGTTGATATTGAGGCGGCGGCGCGGGCCGCGGGTCCGGTCCGGCCGTTTCGGGCCGCCCTGGCCGGCGCGCCCGAGGCTAAAGGCCCTGCCCTGATCGCCGAGATCAAAAAGGCGAGCCCATCAAAGGGATTGATCCGCCCTGAGTTTGACCCGGCCGCCCTGGCCCAGGCCTATGCAGCCGGCGGCGCGGCCTGCCTCTCTGTTCTGACGGATGGACCGAGCTTCCAGGGCGATGACGGTTATCTCACCCTGGCGAGGGAGGCTTGCGCCCTTCCGGTCATCCGCAAGGACTTCCTGGTCGATCCCTGGCAGGTGGCCGAATCGCGCGCCCTTGGCGCGGATGCAATCTTGGTGATCTTGGCGATGATCGACGACGGCGTCGCAGAGGCGCTCATCAAGGAGGCGCGCCGGCTCGGCATGGAGGCTCTGGTCGAGGTGCACGACGAGGCGCAAATGGCGCGCGCCAAACTGTTAGGCGCCAGCCTTGTCGGGATCAATAACCGCGATCTCCGAAGTTTTGTCGTCGATCTTTCGGTCACTGAGCGCCTGGCTCCCCTGAAGCCGCACAATGCCCTTCTCGTCGCCGAAAGCGGTGTCTTCACCCGCGAGGATGTCGCCCGAATCGCACGCGCTGGCTGTGCGGCGATGCTGGTTGGTGAAAGCCTGATGCGCCAGGCGGATGTGACAGCGGCGACGCGATCGCTCCTCGCCATGTAAAGGGCCAGTCTGTCCCAAGCTCGAAGGCCTGCAGCGGGGCCCAAGACAATTTGCCGAGGTTTGAAAAAGGCGGCCAAAGCGAATCGCTGGGGACGCTTTGAGCCTGACGGCATGGGATCTGCGGCCTTGGACGTGCAGACCAAAGGGGATCAGATCGAGGCGGGCCATGGACCTCGTCCGTTCTCGTTCACGTCCGTTCTCGTTCACTTGACATTAACGAGGAACACTTACAGAACGCCGGCAGATGTTTGCGATTTGTTCGCGGCCGAGGAGAGGCAAGATGCTCACCCGTAAGCAGCATGAACTGCTCATGTTCATCCATGAGCGGATCAAGGAGACGGGTGTCTCCCCCTCTTTCGACGAAATGAAGGACGCGTTGGACCTTGCCTCAAAGTCCGGCATCCACCGGCTTATCACCGCCCTCGAAGAGCGTGGCTTCATCCGCCGCCTCGCCCATCGCGCCCGTGCCCTGGAGGTCGTGAAGTTGCCTGAGACCGCGGCGGCGCGCATGCGCACGCCGTTCAAACCTCAGGTGGTTCAGGGCTCAAAACCGAGCCTTCCCCCCGTCACAGCCTCTAACGACGCCCAGGCCCTTCCAGTGCTCGGGCGAATCGCCGCCGGGACGCCGATTGAGGCGATCCAGCAAGAGCGCGAGCGCATATCGGTCCCCGCTGAGCTCTTGGGCCCTGGCGAGCATTTCGTGCTGGAAGTCCAGGGCGATTCAATGATCGAAGCCGGGATATTGGACGGCGATTATGTGGTGATTAAGCGGGGCGAGGCCGCCAACTCCGGCGATATCGTCGTCGCCCTGGTGATGGGGGAAGAGGCGACGCTGAAGCGCCTCCGAAAAAAGGCCGGCTCGATTGCTTTGGAGGCCGCCAATCCAAAGTACCAGACCCGGGTGTTTGGCCCCGATCAGATCGAGGTTCAGGGCAAGCTGGTCGGACTTATACGTCGCTACCACTAAGCCTTACGCCGAGGATGCCTACAGGAGCGTGGGTCAGCCCACGGCCTTCTGGGACACCCAAGCCTTCCTCGCCCTGTCCGATCCGCTGCAGCCCATAGCGTCAAACGCTGGGCGGTCGTTAGGCCCGCGTCTGCGCCAAACGCGGTCAGACCTTCCTCAGCCACCGGCTTAGCTCATCCCCTCGCGCTAGGCGCAAGGCGAGGCTGCATGTTAAGAGCCCGGCCCGCCGTATCTCACGGCTCTTGACTGGCTCTTAGACCCCCGATGACCGAACGATCCGCCGTTGTCACACGTTTCGCGCCCTCCCCCACCGGTTCGTTGCACATCGGGGGGGCCAGGACGGCCCTCTTCAACCAGCTCTTCGCGAGACATACGGGCGGACGGTTTCTGCTGCGCATCGAGGACACAGATCGTGAACGCTCGACTGAGGCCAATGTCCAGATCATCCTTGATGGCCTGAAATGGCTGGGCGTCGAACCTGACGAGGCGCCGGTCTTCCAGTATGCCAGAGCCGATCGCCACCGAGAGGCTGTCGCCGCCATGCTGACGTCAGGCAAAGCCTATCGCGACTTCACCTCGCCTGAGGATTTGGAGGCCGAACGCGAACGCGCTCGCGCCGAAGGCCGGGTCGTGCGGTCAACCTGGCGAGATCGTGATCCAGCCGAAGCCGGGCAAAGCGCCCCTTACACCGTCCGCCTTAAGGCGCCTCAGACCGGTGAGACCGTGGTTGACGACCTCATCAAGGGGCGGGTTGTCTTCCAGAGTAAGGAGCTTGACGATCTGGTGCTCCTGCGTTCGGACGGTGCGCCGACGTACAACCTTGCTGTTGTGGTCGATGACCATGACATGGGGGTGACACATGTGATCCGCGGCGACGATCACCTGAACAACGCTGCGCGCCAGACCCTGATCTATCAGGCTCTAGGGTGGACCGTGCCTGCCTTCGCCCACCTTCCCTTGATCCATGGGCCGGATGGCGCGAAGCTCTCCAAGCGTCACGGCGCTCAAGCGGTCGGGGAGTTTGCTGACCTCGGCTATCTGCCTGAGGCGCTTCGCAACTACCTGGCGCGGCTAGGGTGGGGGCATGGCGATGATGAGATTTTCTCGGACGCCGAAGCCGAAGCCTGGTTTGAGGTCAAGGATGTGGTCAAGGCCCCTGCTCGCCTCGACTGGGCAAAACTTAACCACGTCAACCAGCACTACATCCGCCGCGCCGATGACACCCGTCTGGCCGAGCTCGCGCTCGCGGTCCATCGTGCGAGAGGGATTGCAATTGCAAGCGAGCGTCTCTCGGGCCTGCCTGGCGTCGTCGCCCTGGTCAAGGACGGCGCGCAAACGACCCTGCAGCTCGCGGACCTGACCTTGTTCGCCCTTAAGTCGCGTCCGCTTGACCTCGATCTTAGGACCCGGGGACTCCTGACCGAGGAGACCCGATCGCTCCTGACGCGTCTGGGAAATCACATTGCAACATCGCCGTGGGAGGTCCCTGCGCTCGAGGCGTCGATCCGCGGTTTCGCACAGTCTGAAGGCATCGGCATCGGCAAGTTCGGCGCGGCGCTTCGAGGCGTTCTTTCCGGGGGCGCGCCGGCTCCGGACCTGGCGTCCGCCCTTGTGGCGCTTGGAAAGGACGAAGCTTTGGGACGGCTCGAGGATGCTCTTTCGCAGGTGCAGTAAAGGTCTATAAGGCGCTCGACACCGAAGCGCCGCTGCCCCTTATGCGGTCTGGTGATGGAAGGAACGGACCATGGACAACAAGGTCGTCAAGGGTGGTTCGGCGACGCTGATCGTCGACAACAAAACCGTCGAATTGCCGGTGCTTAAAGGCTCTGTCGGCCCCGATGTGATCGATATTCGCAAGCTCTATGCCGAGACCGACCTTTTCACCTACGACCCGGGTTTCACCTCCACGGCCAGCTGTGAGAGCCAGATCACCTTCATTGACGGCGATAAGGGCATACTCCTTTACCGCGGCTATCCCATCGACCAGCTGGCGGAGAGCTGCAGCTTTCTCGAGGTGGCCTATCTGCTGCTGAATAATGAACTTCCCTCGGCAGCGGAACTGACCCAGTTCGAATACACCATCACTCACCACACCATGGTGCACGACCAGTTCAACCGGTTCTTCCAGGGCTTCCGGCGCGATGCGCCGCCGATGGCCATCATGGTGGCGGCGGTAGGCGCGCTGTCTGCGTTTTACCACGACAGCATCAACATCCATGACGAGAAGCAGCGGGAGATTTCCGCACACCGCATGATCGCAAAAATGCCGACCATAGCGGCGCAGGCCTACAAATACTCGATCGGTCAACCGTTCGTCTATCCGCGCAATGAACTCAGCTATGCTGAGAATTTCCTGCGCATGTGCTTCTCGGTGCCGGCCGAGGACTACAAGCCCCATCCCGTCGCCGTAAAAGCGCTAAACCACCTGCTTATTCTGCAAGCCGACCATGAGCAGAACGCCTCGACCTCGACCGTGCGCCAGGCCGGCTCGTCCGAGGCCAATCCCTTCGCCTGCATCGCGGCGGGCATCGCCTGTCTCTGGGGGCCGCTTCACGGCGGCGCCAACGAGGCGGCGCTTTCCATGCTGAAAGAGATCGGAACGGTCGAGAACATCCCGGCCTTCATCGAAGGGGTAAAGAAGCGCGATCGCAAACTGATGGGCTTCGGCCACCGGGTTTATAAGTCCTATGATCCTCGCGCCAAGGTCATGCAAAAAACCGCTCATGAGGTGCTCGACGCCTTCGGAATGCACGACGATCCCTTGATGCGGGTGGCGATGGAATTGGAAAAGATCGCGCTGCAGGATCCCTACTTCATCGACCGCAAGCTTTATCCAAATGTTGATTTCTACTCAGGGATCACGATGAACGCCCTGGGGTTCCCGGCCGATATGTTCACTGTGCTGTTTGCTGTGTCGCGCACCGTGGGTTGGATTGCCCAATATAACGAGATGATCTCTGACCCTTCGCAAAAGATCAGCAGACCGCGGCAGATCTACACCGGCGCCGATCATAGAGACGTGGTTGCGATCGAGAAGCGGGGCTAACCTTAAGCGGCTCGGTCTGCCTGATCCGGGCGGCGTGACGATAACGACCACAAGACGATGACCCGATTGACGACGCCGTCAGTGGGTCAAACGCCCTTAGCCTCAGACGGAGGCCAGCCTCTGGCCCTGCGCATGGCGCAGTCTTGCGTCCAAGCCTACCCGCCGCATGTCGGCAATGCAGGTCAGGCGGGCGTCATGAGAAGAAGGCGCGCCACAGCATCCGCCGCCAAATCAGACGGGTCCGGCGCGCCTCGCCCCATCAGGTCCAGCGCGGCGTTCTGCCGGGCGATCTGCTGGACGCGCAAGCCGGGATCCTCTAGTCGCGCAGCAATAGCCGCCGCGAGAGCCTCGCCCGTGCAGGCGTTCTGAATGAACTCCGGCGCGATTTCTTCCTTGGCCGCCAGGTTGAACAAGGTGATGTAAGGCGCTGTCATCATCCGATTGACGATGGCGTAGCTAAGGGCGCCGAGGCGGTATCCAATCACCATCGGACACCCGGCCAGCGCGAGCTCTGTGGTCACGGTGCCTGAGCAGGCCAAAGCCACCGTCGCGGCGGTCATGGCGCTTTCGCGGTCCGCCTGACCTTCCAGAAGGACGGTCTGCGACGGCAATGATCTTGCCCAGGTCTTGATCAGGTCTCCAACCGTCTCGGCGACCGGCACGATGATTTTGAGCGCGGCGTAACCTGCGTTGAGGCGCTGCGCCGCGTCGGCGAATGAAGGGCCAAGCCGATCAATCTCCGAAGGCCGGCTGCCCGGCGCAATCAGGAGGATGGGATCCGCCGGCAGGGCGCCGAGCCTTTTTCGTAACGCGCCGGGATCAGCAAGCGTCATCTCGCGCGCCAGGGCGGGATTGCCAACGAAGGTGGTCGCCAGACCCATCGGCTCGAAAAACGCGCCATCCAGATTGTTGATGGAAAGAAGATGGTCGACGGATTGCGCGAGGGTCTTCGCCCGGCCAGGGCGGGACGCCCAAACCTGGGGCGCGACATACTTTATCAGCAGAAGTTCCGGCAGCGTCTTGCGTAGGCGATGCGCCACGCGAAGGTTAAAACCCCAGCTATCGATCAGGATCGCCGCATCAGGGCGTTCCCGCTCGGCCAATCGGGCGGTTTCGCGCGCCAGGGACACCACGCGTGGGTAAGCTTTCAACCCCTCCACAAAGCCAAGGATCGAAAGCGGAGTGATGTCGAAAGGGCTTTGGATACCCTGCTTCGCCATAGCAGGGCCGCCAACGCCTACGAAAACTGCGGTTTCGCCGAGCCTACGCCTCAGTGCGGCGACAAGCGCAGCGCCAAGTTGATCGCCGGACGCTTCGGCGGCGACCAGCATAAGTTTAACGGCCCGGCCGGTCACGGCGACGCCGGCAGGCCTGTGATGAAAAGGCCCAGCCGATCTGCGGCGTCACGCACCGCCGCCTTGTCGAGGGCGAGCGCTGCATCGGCCTGCACCACGATCCCTGCAAGGCCAATAGCGGCGGCGGCTTCGACGGTCGCAACGCCTATAACCGGAAGATCAACACGCCGGTCCTGAATGCTCTTTGGCCATTTGATCAGGACGCCTTGGCGCGCGTCTGGCGTACCTTTCAGGGTGGGCGGCAGATGGAGGCAGCGGGTCAACATGGCGTCAGTCCCCTCCTGCGCCTCCACCGCAAGGACGACGCCGGAGACGACAACCGCCGCCTGGCCGATGTCCAAGGCGCCCAAAGCTTCGATGACATGGCGCGCTAAAGTGATGTCGGCGCGGTGTTCCGCGGAGGGTCTCAAGACCCCCAGCGCCTCGACGCCCAGCCTTAGCTCTGCGAACACAGCATCGGCGCCCTCGATGGTGAACCCTTCGTGCTCGAATTCTCCCAAAAGGAAGCGAAGCAGGGCGTCATCGCCCTTGCGCGCCGCCGCCACGGCGCCGGGCAAGCTCCTCAATCCCCGCAAATCAGGTCTCAGAGCGGCGAAGTCAGGACGGCTGACATTGCCGGCCATGCATATGGATTTGCAGCCCTCGCGCTTGAGCGTCTCAAACACCCGGCCAAGTTCCGCCACGCCCGCGTCTGCGCCTGGAAAAGCGCCCATGGCGGCGTCGGCGAACCCGCGCAGGCGGATCACGAAAAAGGCTCTACCGGCGTCACGACAATGCTCTGCAAGGGCGATCGGCAAGGATCCACCGCCGGCGATCAAGCCGAGCTTTTGCATAGAGGCTAAAGTTCTCGCGCGGGCAGGCAGAGCGGCCTGTTGGCGTCCGCGCGAATGAAATCGACGATCTCCATCACCGCCTCGGACCCGGCGAACACCCGAGCAGTATCGTCAACCCTCTCCTGGAACGTGCCTTCATCGGCGAACATCAGGCGATAGGCGGCGCGAAGGTCGTTGACGGTCTCGCGCGGGAAGCCGCGGCGCTTAAGGCCAACGAGATTCAGGCCTTCAAGGTGGGCATGATTGCCCCACGCCGACCCGTATGGGATGACGTCTTTGGTTACCGCGGCCAGGCCGCCGATATTCACGTGTCGGCCGATCCGTCCCCACTGATGGATCGCGGCCAGCCCACCGATGAGGGCGACCTCCCCCACGTGCACATGACCGCCGAGGGTCGCTGCATGCGCCATAACCACTCTATCTTCGACCACACAGTCGTGGGCGACGTGAGCTTGGGCCATGAACAGACAATCCGACCCGACGCTCGTGATCCCGCGCCCCCCGGGCGTCCCGCGGTGCATGGTGACATACTCTCGGATCACGTTGCGGTGCCCAACAACCAGTCGCGTCGGCTCGCCGTTATAAACCAGCACCTGCGGCGGTCCGCCGAGGGCCGCGAAGGGATGGATGATGCAGTCTTCACCGATGGTTGTCGGACCGCCGATCACCACGTGCGACATCAGCGTCGTGCGGGCTCCAATGGTCACCTCGTCGCTAACGATGCAGTAAGGACCGATCTCAACGTCCGCCGCCAGCGCAGCGCCAGGCGCCACGATTGCGGTCGGATGAATCGACGCCATCAGCGGTTCTCCACCACCACGGCGGCGAACTCACATTCTGCGGCGACCTTGTCGTTCACCAGGGCCTGACCTCGGAATTTGAAGACATCGCCGCGATGTTTGAGCACGTCCACATGCATTCGGATGACATCTCCAGGCCGCACCGGCGCCCTGAAACGACAGTTCTCAACACTGGCGAAAAAGATCGTCTTTCCGGTGACATCCGCATTCAGGGACTTGGACATGAGAACACCGCCGGTTTGACCCAGGGCCTCAATAATCAGGACGCCCGGCATGACCGGATTGCCGGGAAAATGGCCCTGAAAATAAGGTTCGTTGGCTGTGACACACTTGATGCCAACAATCGATTCATGCGGCTTATAGGCCTCGGCCCGGTCGATCAGCAGGAAGGGATAGCGATGCGGGATCCGCTTGAGGATCTCCTGCATGTCGATGGCGGAGCCGGCGTTGTTTCCCGCTTCAGCCGTCTCCATCCACGCTCCCTCCGCCCTTGACCTTCTTCTCGCGGTCGATCGCTTGGCTGACCCAGGATAGCTCACGCATAAAGCGCCGGATTGGGCGCGCCGGAACCCCGCACCAGGTCTCGCCAGAGGGAATGTCCCGCATGGCCAACGCGCCTGCCGCAAGCCGGGCGCCGTCGTGCAAGACCAGGTGGTCCCCCACGCCCGCCTTGCCGCCGAATTGCACCCCGTCCCCCACAATCACACTCCCGGACAGACCCGTCTGCGCCGCCAGGGCGCAATTCCGTCCGATCACAACGTTATGAGCAATCTGAACGAGGTTGTCGATCTTGGTGAACTGGCCGATCACCGTATCTCCATAAGCGCCTCGATCTATGCAGGTGCAGGCGCCGACGGTCACATCGTCCTGCAAAATCACGCGGCCCAGTTGCGGCAGGTCAAGGGCGCCGCCGCTGCTCGCCGCCACGCCGAAGCCAGCCTGGCCGATTGAGGCGTTGGACAGGATGTAGACCCGGTCGCCAATCAGCGAAACGCTAATCGTCACATTCGCGCCGATGCGGCAGTTGCGGCCGATGGCGACGCCCGGACCGATCACGGTGTTGGCGCCGATGTCAGTGCCAGAGCCGATTTTCGCCCCTTGCCCGATCACAACCCCGTGGCCCAGGCGCACCCCGGCTTCAAGCTCCGCATCCGGATGGATCGCCGGCGCATTAGACGGGTGCAAGATCGGCTGATGAAGACGGTTGGCCGCCCTTGCGTACGCAGCCTGAGGCTCGTTGGTGATCAGCCGGGCGCAGCCTTCAGGAGCCCGCGCCGCAAACTCCGCGCGAATGAAACACCCGCCCGCCCGCGTTATGGCCAGGTCCTGCAGATAGCGTTTGTCTCCAAAGTAGCCGACCATGCGCTCATCCGCCCCACTGAGGGGCGATACGCTGTCAATCATCCGAGAGCTGTGCGCCGGATCCTCAAGAACGGCGCCGGCCAAAGACGCCAGCTCGGCCAGGGAGACCGGGCCAAGGGCTTCGAAGAATCGGGTGTCGGGCATGGCGCCCCCTCGCGGTGGAAGGGGCGCCGTATCGACGCCCGGAGATCTACTGCTGAGCCTGGGCCGGCAGTATCTTGCGGTCGAAGGTAATGGAGGGCATCACCTTATCGAGTTGTTGGACCGCTGCGGCGCTGATGTCCATGTCGGGCTTGTCGACGATGACGCTTTGGTCGCCATTGAGCAAGATACTGCAACCGCGCTGCTGGTAGATGATCCGAAGAATGCCGTCGATCCTTTGGTGGATCTGGGCAAGTTGTTCTTGAGCCGTGGCCTCAAGCTCACGCTGGCGCAGACCAGCCTTGGCGTCGAAGGCCTGAGCGCGCTGCTGCAGGGGTTGGCCCTGTGCGCTGAGCTGATCTGGGGTCAAGGTTGAGCGCTTGGCCTGGAAGGCGGAGATATCACTCTGCAGGGCGGTCTGCTCTGCCTGAAGCTCAGCGGTCACCTGCGCCCGGAGCTGTTGCATACGCGAGAGAAAGGACTTCCCCACCAAGGAGGTGCGGATAGCCTGGTCGTCCCGGTACACGCAGATCCCCGGGATCGTCGGACCGTGCACGATTGGCGGCGGCGCCGGCGGTTGAGGCGAGGTCGCCTGTGTTGCGACAGGGGCGCTCGCGGAGGTTTTTGCCGGGGCGGCGACGGCGGACGCGGCGGTTAGGAGGGTGAGCGCGGCCGCAGCGGCGCATGTCGTCAGACGGTGCATGAGATCTCAGAATTGTGTGGAGGTGGAGAAGCGGAAGGTTTCGGTCTTGTCGTAGGTGTCTTTGGCCAAAACTTGGCTGAAGTCGAGTTCTATAGGTCCAAGGGGCGAGGTCCAAAAGACGCTGAGGCCAGCCGATGCGCGAAGACCCAAATCGTCTTTCACGGTGGGATCGGCCTGTTTCACATCCTTGTCCACGAGACCAAGTGTCCCGAAGTCGGAAAATAGCGAGGTCTTGATCCCGTATTGCTCCGGCAGCTGGTTTGGAACGGTAAGCTCAGCTGTGTTGATCACATAGAGCTTTCCGCCGATCGCCTCTTGCAGATTGCTGGCGGTGTCACGCGGACCAATGCCCGCGACTTGGAAGCCACGGAAGGTATTGCCGCCCCTAAAGAAGCGGTCGTTGATCGGGATGTCTGCATCGCCCCAGCCCATGAGGTAACCGCCCTGACTCAAGAAACGGCTCGTCCAGCCCGGCGCGATCCCGTAGTAGATGCCGCCCTCGTACTGGCTGCTGAGATAACGCACATTGCCCCCGAGACCGGCGAAGTCCTGGTTGAGCTTGACGTAGAAGCCCCGCGTGGGATGGATCGGGTCGTTTCGGAAATCAAGATAAAGGCTATAGCCCACCGCTGAGGTAAAGGTCGATCCGCGCTGATCGCAGATGGTGATCGAGATCTCGCCTTCCGCACAAAGGCCGTTGTTCACGAGCACGTTGTCTGCGTGGATGGTGTAGTGGGTTTGAAGGAAGGTATTGACGCTCAGCGGGAAACCGAGGGTCAGGCTCGTGCCGACAGATTGGGAGTCGAACCCGGCCTGCTCAGTGAAATCATAACGATAATAGAACAACGAAAACCCTGCGCGTAGATCGCGGCCCTCGAACCTAGGATCGGTATAGGAGAAGTCGATCTGTTGGCGCAGAGAGCCGACGGACGCTCGCAGACGGACGTCGTCGCCGGTGCCGCGGAAGTTTCGCTGGCTGATGCCAGCGTCGAGCAAGAGTCGGTCCACCGAGGAATAACCAGCGCCGAAGGACAGCTCGCCCGTGGGCTGCTCCTGAACCTTGACGCGCAGGATGGTCTTGTCGGGCGCGCTTCCAGGCAACTGCTCGATGTCGACCGTTTTGAAGAAGTCGAGGCGCTTGATTTCGGTCTTGGACCGATCGACGAGCACGCGGTTGTAGGCATCGCCCTCTGCAAGGCGCATTTCACGCCGGATCACCGGGTCAAGCGTAACGGTATTTCCGACGATATCGATCCGTTCGACATAAACGCGTGGGCCTTCCTTGACCTCGAAGGTTACGTCGACGGTCCGCGCCTGCTTGTTGGCGGTATAGCGCGGACGGATGTCGACGAAGGCGAACCCGGCTGCCCCAGCGGCGAAGGTCAGGGCGTCGACAGCGTTCTCAATCTTATCCGATTGATAGATCTGCCCTTCCTTGATCGGCAGGAGGATGCGCAGGACGTCGCCGTTCAGCTTCTTAAGATCGGTCTTCACGGTCAGCTTGCCGAACCGGTAGCGCTGACCCTCATCGATCGTATAGGTGACCGCGAAGTTACGCTGGTTTGGCTCGAGCTCAGCAATCGAAGAAATGACGTGAAAGTCGTAATAACCCTTATTGGTATAATACTTCCTGAGCTGCTCGCGGTCGTATTCGATCCGGTCCGGATCATAGTTGTCATTTGACGCGAAGAACTTGTACCAGGATGACTCTTTGGTCACGACCACATCGCGCAGGGTTGCGTCGCTAAACGCCTTATTGCCGAGGAAATTCACCCGAAGGATGCCCGTCTTGGGGCCTTCGTTGATTTCGAACACAAGGTCGACGCGCTTTTGAGGCAGCTCGACAACCTTAGGCGTGACCTGCGCTGAGATATGGCCAGAGCGACGATAGAGCTCAACCATCTTCTGTACATCTGACTGGACGTGGGCGCGCGTGAAGATGGATCTTGGGTGAAGGTTGATCTCATCGCGCAGCTTGTCGTTGCTGAGCGTAGAGTTTCCTTCAAACACCACCTGGTTGATGATCGGGTTCTCAATCACCCTCACGATCAGGTCCTGGCCCTGAACATCGACAGTGGCGTCGGAAAACAGGTCCGTCCGGTAAAGGGTCTTGACCGCAAGATCGAGCCGCGCTGCATCGACCGTATCGCCTGGGGCGATCGGAAGGTAGGACAGAACCGTGCCGGTCTCGATCCGTTCGTTGCCCTGAACCACAATCCGTCTAATCGTGACCGCTTGGGATGGACGGGTCTGAACCGGCGCATCGGCCGCGGGTGTTTTGGCGGCCGGCGTCGCGGCGGCGGGCGTGGGAGCGGCCGGAGGCGTCCCCGCTGAAGGTTTAGCTGGAGCCGATGCCGCGCTGGACGTCTGAGCCATCGCGCCGCCCGCGCCAAAACCCATCAGAAGCGTAGCCGCGGCGAGGATGCAAAGGCGGCGAGCAGAGACTTGAAGCATGGATGAACCGTCTGCGGGGGGCGGGCTCACGAGACATGCCCTCCGAGGATTTTCAGAACTGGAAGCTGGAGATCGTTCCAGGTGGCGAACAACATCAATCCGACCACCAAAGCAAGGCCGACGCGATAACTGACCGCCTGAACACGCGCAGTGACAGGGCGGCGGGCGAGCGCTTCATAGACGTAAAACATCAGGTGACCGCCGTCGAGCATGGGTATCGGCAGGAGGTTCATGAACCCGATGCTGATTGAGATTCCACCGATCAAACCGAACAGGCTGAGGGCGACGCCGTAGGAATGCTGAGCCAAGGTGTGGCCAACGGTCGCGCCATCCTGGGTTATGGTCTTTGTTGTGAGGGCTATGCGGATCGGCCCGCCAAGCTGATCGCCCGACTCGCGTCCGATCAGCAAGCGTCCAAGGTAGTGAACCGTGATATCGACGGTATCGTAGACCTGTCCCACGCCATGCACAAAGGCTGGCAGGGGCGATAGCGGCCTCATCGATACATGACCGTCTCCCCGAACGCCAATCTGACCCAATTGGACCGGTCGTCCAAACACAGGATCCTTGTGCAAGGCCAGAATCGGGGTCGCTGTGAGTGTGATCTGTCGGCCCCCTCTCATCACCACAAAGTCGATTGGCCGATGGGCGTGATATTGGACGAACTGACCCATTGAGACAAAATTATCGATCGAGCGGCCGTCGACCTTTGTGACGAGATCGCCAGGCTGAAAACCCGCCTGGGCAGCAGGGCTGCCGGGCTGCACCGTCGAAATCAACGGCTTCATGTAGACTTCGCCGACGGTCATCAGAAGCAGGGTTGAAACCGCGATCGCCAGCAAAAAATTGGCCATGGGACCGGCAAGAACCACCAAAGCCCGTTGCCACAGGGGCTTGAAGTGAAAGTAGCGCTTAACCGCCTCAGGCCCTTGCTTGGCGATGATCTGCCTACGCAGATCGTCGAGGTCTTCCGCATCGGGAACAGACGACGACCCGTCGGCGTCCCCTGAGAATTTCACATAGCCCCCGAGCGGCAGAGCGGCGATCCGCCATTCTGTGCCCTGTCGGTCGCGGTGACTGAGCAAGGTTTTGCCAAAGCCGATTGAGAACCGATCGACCGCGACGCCGAAGGCGCGCGCCATCAGAAAGTGGCCAAGCTCGTGCACCACCACCACCACGGTCAGGACGACCAGCCATGGCAGAATGGTGAAGAGGGTGTTCCGTATGATGTCGAGCATGGTTGTCCGCAGTTGTCCTGCTCAGTTCCGATGCGCCGATGGCAAGATGATGGCCTCCGCGATCGCACGCGCGCGATGATCGGTTTCCAGGGCGGCCTCGAGGCCCGATTGGCCCGCAAGTTCGCCGGCCGAATGCATGTCTTCTAAGGTTCGGGCGACCGTCGCTGCAATATCCAGAAAGCCGATCCGCCGGTCAAGGAAGGCCGCAACCGAGGCCTCGTTGGCCGCATTAAGCGCCGCCGGCGCCATGCCGCCCAGCCTCAGCGCCTCACGGGCCAGGCCAAGGGCAGGAAACTTCCCTTCATCGGGCGCTTCAAAGGTCAAGCTGCCGAGCTTGGCCAGGTCGAGCTTGGGCGCGGGCCAATCCAATCGGTGCGGCCAAGAGAAGGCGCAAGCGATCGGTCCTTTCATGTCAGGCGGCGAGAGCTGCGCCATGGTCGAGCCGTCCCTGAACTCCACCATGGAGTGGATAATCTGTTGGGGATGCACCAGCACTTCGACCCGCTCTTGGGGCGTTTCGAAAAGATAAGCCGCCTCGATGATCTCGAGCCCCTTGTTCATCATCTGAGCGCTATCGACGGTGATTTTCGGGCCCATGGCGAAGTTCGGGTGACGCGTCGCCTGTTCCAGGGTGACCGCCGACATCTCCTGGAGACTCCAGCTGCGGAACGGGCCCCCGGAGGATGTGAGGATCAGCTTGGCCGCCTCACGGGCGTCGAGGCCGCCGAGGGCTTGAAAGATCGCCGAATGTTCTGAATCGACCGGGACCAGCCGCCCACCCGCCGCCGCCACGGTTTCGAGCAGAAGCCGCCCTGTGCAGACGATGCTCTCTTTGTTGGCGATGCCGATCGTGGCGCCCGTGCGCGCCGCCGCCAGTGTGGGCCTGAGGCCCGCGATGCCGACAATCGCCGCCATGATCCAGTCTGCAGGCCGTCCCGCAGCTTCTATGATCGCCGTCTGCCCCGCCGCGGCGTCGACCTCTGTATCCCGAAGCGCTGCGCGAAGGTCATCCAAGCCGGACTCATCAGCAATCACAGCGACCTTGGGCCGCCAGCGACGCGCCTGCTCCGCAAGAGCCGCAACATTGCGCCCCGCGACCAGGGCGACAATCTCAATCTCTGCGCCGCTTCGCGCGATCAGATCGAGGGTTGCGGCGCCAACCGATCCGGTCGAGCCAAGCACCGTGACGCGGCGTGGTGTCATCTACCGGTCCGGCCCCAACCCAGGCCTTCGGGCGGGATGGACCTAGCGGGATCGGTGTCCGCGCGTCCTGCCCTGATCCGGCTTGAACTGCAACTTCTCATGAACATGCTCTGATTGCCTACCGGTTCAGAATCAAGGACGTGGCCGCTGGAAACTGGCTTGATCGCATGGCTATAGCGGGCAATCCGGTCTGGAACTACTGCAGCGGAGTTCAGAAGGACAGGGCTTGGCTTAACAAGCCGTGCCGAGCTGTCTTAAGCGGATCTTCAGGACACATGGCTGAACCCGACACACGGTGAGATCGGGACGGATCAGGGCCCTTGAGCCGACTCATATCGCCTGCTTCCATATCCAATAGGTCGAACGCGGGGTTAAGCGATCAGGCCCCGGAAGAACAAAAGTCGCACCCCAGCGACAAGCACCGCTGCGAACATCAATCCATCAACCCGATCCAGCAGCCCGCCATGTCCGGGAATGAGATCTCCTGAGTCTTTCACGCCGAAACGACGCTTCAACATCGACTCCCAGAGGTCGCCGGCCATCGCAGCTAGCGCCGCAAGCAACCCGATCCAGCCCGCCGACGACAGGCTCGGCCCATCGGATCCGAACTGAACGGCAGCCACAGCGACGGCGGCTCCAGCGCCGCCCAGAAGGCCGCCAAACAAGCCCGTCCAGGTCTTGTTGGGAGAGAACCGCGGCCAAAGCTTTGGTCCCTTCAACGCGCTTCCCACCAAAAAGGCGCAAATGTCGGCGGCCCACACTACGGCCAGGAGCAGCAAGGTCCACTCACGACCGCCTGGCGCCCCGCGCAGCCATATCAGAGCGACGGCCGGCGCGCCGACATAGAGCACGCCAAACGCGATATCCGCCGGTCGGTCGATTCGGCCACGCAGGAGGGTGAAAACGGCCCCTGCCGCAGCGCCGAGGGCGACGACCAGCCAGCCGATCCAGGGATGGCCGCGATAAGCGACGAAGATGGAGGCCAAAATCGCGATCGCCATGACGAGCGCCGCGCGAATGGGGGTTTCAGAGTCGCACATGGCGCCCCATTCGAGGGTCAGAAGCGCGACGCCCACCGCCATGAGAACCAGAAAATATCGGTCGCCGAACCAGACAGCCGCGAGGGCCATCGGGGCGAGGATCACGCCCGACAGCACGCGAATGCGCAGATTGTTCCAGTCGAAACGCTTAGCCGGCTGCGAGGACGCCATCGGCCTCCGCCCCGCCGTAGCGACGATCCCGGCGCTTGAACTCTTCGATCGCGAGGCCAAGATGCTCGGGTCCGTAATCGGGCCAAAGCACGTCTTGGAAAACCAGTTCGGCGTAGGCCGCCTCCCAGAGCAGGAAGTTTGAAAGTCGCCGTTCCCCTGAGGTGCGAACGATCAGATCCGGCGGCGGTCCGGCGGCTGTCGATAAGTAGCGTTCAAACCCCGCCTCGTCGAAACCTTCCAGCGTGTCGCGTCCCTCTTTGACCGCTTCAGCATAGCGCCGAGCGGCGTCGGCGATGTCCGCGCGCCCGCCGTAGTTGAATGCAACTTGGAGATGAAATCGATCATTGCGCCGGGTTCGCGCCTCAGCGTGTTCGATAATCTCCAGGATGTCCGGCGCAAGATCGCCGCGGCGACCGATCACATGCAGCCTTACGCCCTCTCTCTCCATGCGATTGAGGTCGGACCTGACATAATTCTTCAACAGGCCCATGAGTTCGGCCACTTCCGCGGGGGGTCGCGTCCAGTTCTCGGTCGAGAACCCGAACACGGTCATCCATCGTACGCCGAAATCAGGAGCCGACTCGACCGTACGCTTCAAAGCGTTCACGCCTGCCCTGTGACCAAAGGACCGCGGCATTCCGCGTTGTTTTGCCCAACGGCCGTTGCCGTCCATGATCAGGGCGACGTGGCGCGCGCCATCGCGGTCCTCCTGCCCCAATGTCGGCGACATGACGCCCATAGACCTCTCCTGCGGCCCCAGCGCCGCTTGAACGCGGCCGGGCGGCGCGCTCGAACCCATCCTCAGAGCATTAGACCTGCATGATCTCTTGCTCTTTCGTTTTCAAGGCTTCGTCGATGCGCTTGATCGCACCATCGGTGAACCCCTGGACTTCAGTTTCAAGCTTTTTCAGTTCATCCTGCGAGATTTCACCGGCCTTTTCCGCCTTTTTGAGATCCTCGTTGGCGTCGCGCCGAACATTGCGGACAGCGATGCGCTGCTGCTCAGCGTATTTGCCCGCCAGCTTGGCGAGGTCCTTGCGCCGCTCCTCTGTCAGCGGCGGGATCGGAACGCGGAGCGTTGTTCCGTCCACAATCGGATTGAGCCCCAATCCGGCGGCGCGGATGGCCTTATCGACGGCGGCGACCACAGATTTGTCCCAGACGTTGACAGAGATCATCCGCGGCTCAGGCACACTGATTGCGGCGACGGCGTTAAGGGGAGTCGAGGCGCCGTAGGCCTCCACCATCACCGGCTCAAGCAGGCTGGCTGAGGCGCGCCCCGTTCGAAGGCCGGTATACTCTTCCTTGAGCGCCACAATCGCCTTGTCCATGCGATCGCGATAGGTGTTGAGGTCTGGCTTGGCCATCGAAGGCTCCTTGCAGGGTCAGGCTGCAGGCGCTTCGGTAATGACGCTATGGGCGCCTTGGCCCGTCATTACGTCCATGAGCGCGCCTGGTCGGCGGATCGAAAATACGACGATGGGAATAGCGTTCTCGCGCATCAGACTGATGGCGGAGGCGTCCATCACTTTCAGGTCCTTGGATAGGTATTCGAGATAGGTGAGCCGGTCGAGCCGCTCAGCGTCAGGCTTGCGCTTTGGGTCAGCGGTATAAATTCCATCGACGCTGGTGCCTTTAAGAAGGGCGTCGCAGCCCATCTCTGCGGCGCGAAGCGCCGCAGCGGTGTCGGTGGTGAAATAGGGGTTTCCCGTGCCGGCGGCGAAGATCACGACCCGACCCTTCTCCAGATGCCGGATCGCGCGCCGGCGGATAAACGGCTCGGATATGGTCTGCATCGGGATTGCCGACTGCACGCGTGTGTCGACCCCAGCGCGCTCAAGCGCACTCTGCATCGCCAGCGCGTTTATCACTGTCGCCAACATGCCCATGTAGTCAGCCTGGGCGCGTTCCATACCCTGTGCGGCCCCCGCAAGCCCGCGGAAGATATTGCCGCCGCCGATCACCAGACAGATTTCTGCGCCCATGCGGGCGATGGCGGCGATGTCGCCGGCCACACGGTCTACATTGCCGATGTCGATGCCTTGGCCGGCCTCGCCGCCCAGGGCGGCTTCACCGGAGATTTTTAACAACACGCGTTTGTAGCGAAGCGCGGGGGCTGGGCTGGTCATGGCGAACCCTTTGCGCGGCGAAAAAGGGACTATCGGCGGAGAATCAGAACGGCCGGGCGCTAAAAAGCGACCCGGCCGT
>Ga0116229_10001460_pt1 | contig 37084 bp, 34 predicted proteins | sample S1TSphgellanicum_3_FD_87313 | JGI IMG/M metagenome (GOLD analysis project Ga0116229, IMG submission 87313) | Host-associated microbial communities from peat moss isolated from Minnesota, USA - S1T2_Fc - Sphagnum magellanicum MG | ecosystem: Host-associated > Plants > Peat moss > Unclassified...
AGGGGCGAAAGGGTTGCAACAAGTAGAGCAAGTACACAGAATGTTCCTGAGAGGAATATTAGGGGTCAATAAAACAACAAGCACTTTTGCTGTGTTGGGGGAGTTTGGAAGGTATCCATTGGAATATTTCTGGTGGCAACAAACTCTCAAGTATTACGATAGACTACAGGAGTCCACACCCGATCGCCTGCTGTACTGTGCCTACCAGACCCAGCTCCAGATGCTCAGTGTCCTCAATGATAACCAACAGTGTTGGCTCCGGAACGTGCAGTTGTGGCTTAACGACCAAGGGGTTGGGGTTCTCTATACTAATGTCAAGTGCGCTATAGCAAGTGCACAAGCTTCTTATCTAGAATCCACTTATGGTGAACAGGCTAGAGCCAGAAGTAACAGATTACGTACATACCAACTGATGAACGTGAGCTATACAACAGAATCTGGGTACTCATATGCACATCAGAGTTATTTGCAATCGATCACAAATGTTCAGCTCAGGCAATCTTTGTCAAGGTTCAGATGCTCCAACCATCGTTTGGAGGTAGAATGTGGCAGGCATGCAAAGCCTGAGAGGGCACCGAGGAGAGATAGGGTTTGTCGCATGTGTCCCCTCGGAGCTATTGAGGATGAAGACCACCTGCTGTTAGTGTGCCCAGCTCACCATGACATTTGGTGCAAGTTTGGTCAACAACTAGGGAAACAGTTGACCCCGTGCAGCTTACTGCCTGAACTGATGCATTTGGCTAATCAGAAAGTGGTAGGCTTTGTACTTAGTTTCTTGCCTAGACAACAGGAGTGTTTTGCTCAAACCAACTAGGTAATTATCGTCAAATGAATCTCTCTGGTCCGGGTATTGACGTTAAATTAATAGAATAGAATAGAATAGATGTAGTTGAGAAATCCAAATTATACAACTATTTGGGTAGAGTAAAAACAAGGTAAGTTTGAGATATTTCAATTCATGTAGAGATATGGTACTTTGTGTAGCAAATGTGTAACATTCATTGTTACTTGATGCACTGTTATAAGTGAGGAGAAAAAAATCTGGCAAATTTCCGCAAAAATGCTGAAATTTTGTTTTACAAAATGGGGGGAAGGAAAAAAACAATTCTGGTTTTTTAGTCGCTAAATCTAGAAAAAAAAAAATTAATAAAATCACCAGATTCTATACTTAGTTGCAAATACGTAGCCTAAAATATGGAAGGATAGTTAAATTTCATAGGTACTACATGCCTGATGGAATTGGCAAGATAAAAAGTGCTGGCAGTGAGATGGCAGCAACAATGGTAGCTGCAGCAATGGCGACTCCTCCTGTCATCACACGACTTGGCGTATCTTCTCTTTCTTCACCGAGAGCTTCTCTTTCCAAGGTTCAGCTAAGTTCAGGTACATTTTTCTGTCATGAACAGTAGCTATTTCTTTAGGGTGGTTTCTATCTGCACATTGCTGCTGTTCGTGACCCGAGAGGGCAAATGGTGTAGTGATCTGGACTTTTTTTTCCACAGAACCTGATGACCACCCACCCAATGGTGCAGCATTCCGGACTGGTGACAGAAGCACATTCATGACTCCACTGCAACTGGACCGCCCTTCCTGCATGTCACGTATCATGTGGTATGTCCTCTCTCATTCCTTAGAAGCACATTAACACACACACAAAAGGATCCAAAGTAGCAGAGATGGTCAACCCAGCAAACATAATAATCATGTAGCTGGAGATATGCATGAGTGTAATCATCCAAAACTGTGAGAACCTAGGGTTTTCTATTTAATGGAGGGAAGAAAAGGATGTTGTGAGAAAAAGAAAACTCCAGGGCCATTCTTAGTCAGCTATCTGTCTTTGATGGGAGTTTGGCGTTTTTTGGTTGAGGGTGGTGGGTTTAACAGTTTCAACAGGGATTGGTTGTGTAAGGATTTGTCAGTGGTGGGATTGGGCCTCATTGGGTGGATTGCACCCTCCAGCATTCCCGTCATTAATGGCAACAGCTTGACAGGTCTGTTTTCAGCGAGCATTGGGCCTTAGCTTGCTCACTTTCCCACTGGTCCTTCCATCACCTCCCCTTCTGGTACACACACTGACAGTCCTGTCTGCATCTCTCACCATTTTTGTTGCTTGGCCTTCTGTTTGTAGGAGTCAGCAGTAGCTTGTCTTCACAGCAGATTACAGTAGTCCATTTTCTATTGATCGGTCAATATTGAGTCTTTATAGGTGCTGCAGACAGCTGGTTCTTGGGGGTTCCATTATTTCTGGTTTTCCTTTGTATCCCTTATCATAGCTTCTAACATTAATAGGAAAAAGTTGAAATTGACTATTCAATAATTAGATTTTTTTTGCATTTTTCTTTTTGAAAGTTTTATTGCACTTACAAGAATATTGACATTGAGCCATCACTGACAAGATAGATGGTTTATAGTGTGTCAATTAAAGTAAACGTTCTCAGGTTCTCCACAAGTATTGTTAAGGTTTTTGAAGGTGGTTTCAATAAAAGTGTGACTACACTGGTATGGAGCTATCCTTTCCTGAACTGGACATTGTATTGAATAGAGTTTTGCTGGTTTCAGATTTTCATGGAGTTTGGGGAGGGTGTATTGTTGAGGGGATGATTAGGTTGTGATTGGTAACATGGCACCTTGACCTGTTCATTGTGCTAACTCTTGGCCAGATTGGCTTCAAGGGTTGCAAAGATGGATACTGGTCAGAATCCTTGTCTGCCCATATTCCAAGTTACAAAAGTTTTTGTATTTTCTTTGGACTTCTTCATTTGCATCTCGATATTTTTCTCTGAGATCCAACAGCCTGTTTGTTTTCTTTACTTTATTTCTGCTATACTAGCAATGTCTATTTGTTGCAGGGAAAGCTAAAGATGCAGGTGGTCAGAATGAGAGGAGTTCTTGCAACAGAGCTGCAGAGTAGGTACCAAATTGAACCTTCTGAGCGCAAAATAACTGTTTAGTTTTTTATGACCATCATTAGAGACCCTTGTCCCTCAGCTCTGTAAGTAGGTCTATGATAACTGGAATGTCTTTTCCTTCGTTGTATCACTATGTAGAATTCATGTGTGCTTCTCCTTTGGGTGTATCACTGTGTATTATTCAAGTATGCTTCTCCCGTAACTCTGGCTGGAGAGGATGGTTGAAAGACATGGAGGTAAGCAATGATTTGATTTCCTGCATGAATGGTCCATACCACACATCAGAACAATGAAAGAAAAATAAGACTCTAGGTGAAAAATTCACTATTGCACAACATATACCTGCTTACAAAACCCACACTACAACTAGCATATGCAAAAATCCAAATCAAACAGGCCTGTTGGTCCCCAGTAATGTGCAAGCTTGGGGTGGAGTTTATTGTTTATTCCTTCAGCTATGATTTGGGTAGACCCTAAACCCATGAGGTGAATATGACTTGAAGTGTCAGCTATACTTCTGGTAAACTATAAAACCTAAAACCCTTGAGTCATTGAGGTGAACATGAAGTGTGAGCTATGCTAGGGTACCTAAAGCCCTTGAGGTGAACATGACAAGTATATGAATTCAAAATGAGAGAAAAGAGGTGAAATTAGATGTGGTAAGTTCATTACATATCCAGGATCCAATAAACAATGAAACAGACTTTAAAATGGTGCTGTTTGAAATGGTGAGGTCTTTCCACTAGTTAAAAATGGGAAGGATGTAAATAAGCAGCTCATCACAGCAAGTTCAAACCAGCAACAGATAAAATAGGTAGTGTACCATGAAGTTCCCAAAGAATAGAACTCACAATTCACTGCCCCAGTAAACATTCCTCAAAATGTGGAACAAAATGAAAACTGCTCACAATTCACTGCCCAGTAAACATTCCTCCAAATGTGAGACAAATTGAAAACTATGTTGTTTATGTACTCTCTGTGTTACAGGCAGAGCCAAAATAATGCAAAAGAACACAGTGCTTGGAAATAATGTACAAAACAAAATTTCTTAGTCTGTACATGTTTGCTGAGAAACAGATTTATAGATTTTGCAAACAACCGCCAAAATCACACATAAGTTATGAAGTTGTAACCCTTACCACTTCCTGCTTAACTGCTCTCAGGCAGCTTGAGTCCACCAGACATACAAATAACATCACTTTAGGGGAGGCTGTTAGTAGGTGTGAGAAATACTTGTACATTGCTGCAGATGGGCTCATTCCTCAGAGCAATGTATATTATTATATATGTTTCTGTTTGCCTACATACATGCAGTTCCTGGTTTTATGTATCAGTGCTGCAGTCAAAATGCACTATCATGTTGGGTTGAAGTACTGATCACACCACCTAGAATTTGACTGAAGAGCCCAAAAGAGCCATAAAGTTAGCAATGAATTCAGGGTGAGCAGGCCAAGCGGCTCCTGTCACCAGATTCCCATCTGTGAAACATTTCGTGATAGGATTAGGATCTTCCCAGTTGGCACCAAAGAGCATTATATGTTTCTTCAATGCTGGGTATGCTGTACAAGTTTTAGCCTGTCACCCACATCCCCGAGGAGACAATGGTCCAACAACATCAAGCAAATGAGTTTCTTTCAAATGAAGACACAGATGAAGAGATGAATACTCCACATTTTGGGTCTCTGGTCCAAACTTGATAACCTTAACTTCTCTGGACATTCCATAAAAAGCAAAGCAAGAAAAAACTTGGAAGGAGAAGATGACACCTTTAGCACACCAGCTGCTGCCAAAATTTGCTGGCCATGACAAATGGAAGCAATGGGTTTTTGTGTCTCTGCAAAGTGATGAGCAATGCTCAACACCTTTTCATTCAGTGCCAGATACTCAGGGGAACGTCCTCCTGGGATGACTAATGCATCATATGATTCAGCTTCCACCTCATTGAAAGACGCTGTGAGAGTGAAATCATGACCCGGCTTTTCACTGTACGTCTGTGCACCTTCAAAGTCATGGACTGCAGTTGAACATTTATCACCTGTCCTTTTATCTGGGCACACTGCATCTACTTGGTAACCCAAAGCTTTCATTGCCTGGAATGGCACTAGTGCCTCATAATCCTCCATAAAATCCTGCACAGGTGTCAGAAAATAAACCAATTAAACACTGTACAGCATTCAATCCCAACAAACTCATGATGTTTCTTGAATAATATCCAAGATTGCATTTCTAATGCAAAAGAGTCTCCCAGTTTGCGAAGTTTTTTTCTTTTGCCAACAGGACACACCCCACAAAGCATGAGAATCTTCTTGCCGGAACCATGAATTTTCCCTCCAAGTGCCTTGATGATCAGCTTCAGAAACTCAGGGTTATCTGGCCAAGCTGCGGCTGTCACCAAATTGCCGTCTTGAACACAGGGATCCTCTTTCCAAATTCCACCTGTAAGTGTGGAGCACAAGCTATTAACAAATACCAGCAACAATGGAAGAAAGCTTATTGCCTTTCTATACTAAGCTCCACAGTTTTGAACCCTACAATGTCCTCCTCTCAACAGCAATATGCCCAACCAAACCAACATTCAGGGCATGAAGGCAGCAGTGAAGAAGAATCTGCTCTAAAATTTCAACATGTAAAAGGATGGCAGAGATTTTCACCTGCTGCAATAACAACAGGCTTCACAGGAGCAAATCCAGTACACTCCAGTCCCTTGAGAACGTCAGCTGCAGCAAGCACCAATGGACCATGGCAAATGGATGCCACAAGACGCTTTGAATCTACAAACTTCTTCACCAAATGCAAAACAGATTCATCTGCAGAGAGATACTCTGGTGCTCGCCCTCCAGGAATAACTAAAGCATCATAACTGTCAGCATTCACATCTGCGTATGTTGCTGTAAGCTTGAAATTGTGACCTTGTGTTTCATAATAAGTCTGCAATGCAAACCTGTCAGTATACATGAGTTGACTGACTACAATTCAACCACAATGACATTGTGCAAAGGATGATGAAAGCTTTGTCAGATAGATACACAAGCATTTTGCAAAGTGATTCTCAAACCCTTTGATTTCATGTACTGTAGTTATAGGTCAAGATGATGCACCTGGTGTCCTTTGAAGTCATGGACAGCTGTGACACAGATTTCACCTGCACTCTTTCCCGGACAAACTGCATCCACAGTCAAGCCAAAGGCCTGCAATGCCTGGAAGGTAACCATAGCCTGCACAGCAAAAAAATCCCCATTGACAGACACAGTGCCCACTTAGCAAATCCTACTACACTGCCAACTGAAAACCCTAAAACCCTAGTTTCTAGCATCAACAACACCACTGCTTTGTCTAGTCAAGTATGGATGGAGGAGACTATGATAGGTACACCAGGAAGGAGGAGGAGGAGGAGGAAGGTTTTGGAGTGAAAAACCAACGACCAACATGGCTGTACAATTGAAAACTCCTCACAGCAGATCCAAAACAAGGCACAGAGAGAGAGAGAGAGAGAGAGAGAGGATTTGGGTTACCTCGCAATCCTCAACATAGTCCCCTACCAACATCAGCACCTTCTTGTATCCGAAATTCGCCATCGCCATGATGCCCTTTTGTGCACTATAAACACACACACACACACACACACTCTCTCTCTCTCTCTCTCTCTCTCTCTCTCTCTCTCTCTCTCTCTACTCCCTGTCCGTCTCTAGACTCTTGTTTGTTGGGAAAGAGAGCAATCACTTTATTGCTGGTTCACAATCTACTAGTTCCACTTCCTGCGCTCTGTGCCTTGATCTCGACTCTCTCTCTCTCTCTCTCTCTCTCTCTCTCTCGACTGTCTTTCTTTCTCCTTTGATACTTCTTCACATAAACAAATGTCGCAACATCTCTTCGGAATTCAAATCTGAGGCTTTGCTGAGACGAATGTGGTAAGAAACTTTTTTTTGCTTCCGTCCACTCAATTTTTGATCTCCTCTAATCTGCTTCTCTACTTCTTACTCCCCCACTTTCTCTCTTGTGTGTCTTGTGATCTGATACGAGTGCATGTGAGTGGCTTGTTCTTTCTCTGCACAGAAGAAGAAGAAGACGACAAAGATGATTTTGTTTGCATGCGGGTAAAGCATAGTTTTGTACACGTGTGTTGCATTCCCATCTTCTGATGACTTGGTAGGTATGTAAGGTATGTAGTATGTATGGTGCATGTTCAATCGGATTGATGGAGCAGCTGCTGTTTAGAGCAGGGGTAGGGGTGGAGGGGGAACTGGGAGCCCTGCCTCTTTTGGAACCAGATAATGTAAATAAGTTGCACATTTTTTGTAACAGCAATAATAGAGTTATCCGTAAAGTAAGAAAAACACAGCATCAGAACCCTAAGTTTGGTCATACGCAGGGTGAGATTCAAAAACAAACTACAAAAAAGTACATTAGCATTCAACGGGGGATGAAACTCAGAAAACCATCAATTTTGGTGGTAAACTGAGTTTCATCCTGTCTTTCCTTTTTCTTGAGCGCCTCCACTGCTGCTACATATGTTTTCACTGCTTCTAACTGTACAACTCTACTTTAACTAGTCTCAAATCTCGTGCATTAAATGCTGAGTTTCAGCAGCATTTCATGCTGAGATTTAATAAAATGTCTTTACTTTGCGAATACCACTGAAAGAGAGGATAGAGGGTGAAAGGAGCCCAAAGACGGTGAAGACAGGGTTACTTTAGAGATAACTGTAATGTGTCTTTCTTATTTTTATTCCCTATTTAAAAAACTGGGTCATGCTGCATTTCCTCATTGCCTGAGCAAATTTTCTATTCCCAACTGCTGTGTTCATTACCTTTTTATTTATTTATTTTTGAAGCACAATAGCAGACCCCACCAACAAGCCCTTGCCACACTCTAGTCAGGCTCAGTGACAGAGGGTCAGCAAGGCTTTCACCGGCACATCAGTGCGATTGAACCAGTAGTGGTCGGGTATCTATTTTCGTCCGGGTATCAACCAGGGCATAAACCAGGGTATTGGGTGCCCTGACTGCTGGGCATGAGTCAATGAAAAAACGCACGATACCTGACCTGGGCGGGCCTTGTTTCTCTGATACATATGTCATGCCCGTACCTTGACAAGTGTCGTGTTTTGCAAAGTGCCAAGATGCATTGGTGGGGCAAACATCTACCACACACACCAGTGCAAGGCACCAAGGTTTAGGGTTAGAAGTTAAAGTTAGGTTAAACTTTTTGCTTTGAGGGTTGTTGATGTGAAAGATGTTGTTTTGTGGCTTCTTGCAATGATGATGGAGAATGCAAGCAACACTGCAACAAAAAAGAGTGTCAAATTTTCTCTCATGATGGAGAATCCAAGCAACAATGCAATGGACATGAACATCGGATTTGCTTTCAAGGTGTTTGACTTTTGATCAAAGGTGGTACATTGCTGCTTGGGTAAGCTCCAAGATCTAAGCTCTTTGCATTGTTTTGTTTTCAACTTGAGACCTAAGAGAAATAGGCTACATCAAGAGCTTGTGTTTTGATTTCCAGTGTCTTCAATCAAGTTTTTGTTATGATTTCCAATGTTCTTCACTTCCATCATTAACACTAGTGACTACTTTACTATTTTGGTTTACCGATTCATTGTAGAAAAGAACTTTTGCGTTGTTATTGAAGAGCTTTTTCATTATTATACAAAAGTTTTTTCACCTTTAGCCTTCATCAGTGTCGATTTTTACTTTGCATTATGTAGGGATTAATTTTCATTCTTGTTTTATAATGACTGTAAACAATCAAAATGTGTTTATAAATGGAGTGAAAAAGGATGGGGAGTTGGGGGAAGGATTTCCTTTATCTGTGCCTGATTATGGTGTTGGCATTAGTGAAGCGTAGGGGTTTGGGAGTGGCGGTGGTGGTGGGGTTGGGAATGGTGATGGTGAACATGGATTTGAGGTAGGTCCTAGTGAAGTAATTATTGATAGAAAGTTTAGTGCAACAATTTGGAGATTTTTGAAGCTAAAGTTATTGCATGATAGGCATACTTGTTTTTCCAATTTGAACTCAACCAAAGGTTCTAAAACACATGGCAGAGATTAGCAAGTATGTGGGTGTTCTTAAAATTTAATGACTTTAATGTTGTTGTGGATATTGACAAATCTCAAAGAATGAGATGCATTTTGTGCCACAGTGTGCAACAAAAAGAGGTAGATCAGAGCTCTACCCAAAGTCAGAAAGGTTTCATTATGTATAATAAAGACCATGGCATAACTGCCATGAATCGTCATGTTGTTTCGAAACATCTACAGTTTTAAAGTTGTACCAAATGCAATGCTCTAATGTTACCACACAATCTAATGTTCCCCATACTGCCAAGAAAAAGAAAAAATCATCTACGACTTCCATTTTTTATTTTTTCAATAATGGAACCTAGGTACAAAAAAACAAACCTTACTCAGGAACAATTCATTGAGGATTTTGTACTCTATATATCAAAGGGTTATTGTCCATTGAACTCTATTGAAAACATTTGGTTGAAGAGGCTTATTTTCCATCAATGTAATTGGGTTGTGTTTTTTAGCAAACAACAACTCACCACTGAAGTTAGTCCAATGATGGTAAGCAAGACCATGGAAAGGTATGTGTTTCCTACCCTTGTTGAAACAACCACGATGACTATCACTTTTGATTTGTGGATGTCTTGAAAAGGCTTTGACACATTTGCAATTGTTGTAAATTACATCAAGAAACAATGGGAAACATGTCATATTACAATTAGAATCTTTGAGGTGCATGAAATATCAAATGTTACCATGGTTATCCAATTGAGGGATTCGCTTGCTTGGTATGAATTGTTGGACAAGGTCATTGCATACTTCAAAGATGAAGGTGCCAATTTTAACACCTTCACTACAACATTAACAAATATTGTATCTTGTGTTCCATTGTAGTTGCAACAACCCTATGCTACCATTTGTTATGGACATGCAATGTCAAAATGTTATCAATATGATATTAATGACCTTAAGGTGTGTGATGGGATGTGAAAGGTCTATATTAAGGATGCCTAATTTCCTTTGTAAGAGATTATTACTTGGACTAAAAAAGTGGCAAAGGTAGATAGGAATGGGTTAGGCTTCCAGAGATGCATTCCTTTGCCCTCGAAAATTGAAGACTTTTGTGAAAATGTGGTTCGCATCCAAAGTTATATTATTCAAAGAAACTTTGGAATTCAAAGATGCCATAAATCTTTACTATTCAAGACGAAACATTTCTTTGCAAAGTAGAATTCCTACTCCTCAAACCTAGGCTGTGGCAAAAAAAATGTTGGAATTTTTTACCCTTGTGGTCATTCAATGTGTCTTGAACCAATCTAGGGGATATTGGTTACTATCTAATGCAATATCTCCTACCATATCTGTGTGTCATGATGCACAACACCAATTATAGTACCAATGATGTGATGTAGGTATGTGGCCAATAAGAATTTGGTTGTTTGTTTATTATTGGTTCTAGATTTTTGTTCAAGGTTTGTTTTTAATAAGGTTACAAGTTTAAAGTTTTGCATTTGTTTATTGATTGTAGGTTGGAGATTTTGGTGATGAATTGATACATTTGAGGCACATATGCGAATTAAGATCATTGGTCTGTTGAAGCTATTTTTGGCCTTTGCATCATCTTTCTAACCTCTTGTTGTTCACATGTTAGTTCTCATGCTTGACATGTGGTTTAAAAATTTGCATCTCATTCATGATTTTGTGGGCTTTGAATTAGCCATGCAAGTAGCCATAGAATATGGCCATGAGGTTCTTATGCTTATGATGTTGATTATTTATAATAACCTAACACCAACTTCTATCAATGTTGAACCTATTGGGTCTATTACACTTGAGTTTGATGTATTTGGAACTCTAACTTCTCCTAAAGAGGCTGTTTTGGGGCTATTTAAAACTGAATTATCACTTTTCAAGAAAACTACAATGCTTGCTATTACATTTAGTCCTTTCACATGGTGGGCAAAATATGAATACCAATTTCCTAATATTTTCCATTTAGTATGACAAATCATGAGCATTGTTAGCTCACAAATAAAAACTAAAAGAAATTTTAGTATGGTAGGTATCATTATAAGTTTGAAACATTGACTACTTAGGATTGAAAATTTGGACAAATCGGTTCTTATAATGAAGAACTAGCTAGATGATCCTAGGTTCGGGTGCACAACTGGCCTACTTAAATCAATCAAAGAATACCTCAAGATTGAAGATGGCATTGTTTTAAAAAATGAAAATCTCATTGTTGATTTTAACTTGTTTAAAGAAGACTAACATATTTGGTGTTTTTTGGGTGCAAATCAAGAATCTTGGATGTTAATCCTAATGGCAAATTGCCCCATTTTTTATTCTAGGTGTTTTTGTGGTTTGTTGGATGTGCAGGTACCCAAACTTTACAGGACAAAGTGTCTCCATGAAAAAAACAAAATGTGAAGCACCCTGATCTTTTTAGAGCTCCACAATAGGTCCAAATGTGTGTATATAATCTATTGTGGAGTTTTCAAAGTGTTGTAGATATGTTATGTAGTTTATAATTGATGCACTCCCAAGTCCCTAGTTAGACTCAAGTTAGGTCTAAGTTATTCTCATAGCGGAATTGTGAGGAACTTAGGGCACTCTCCCAACTCTCAACACTAGAAGAAGTAGAGGGGCGTGCTGAAGCTCCAGGATTGGACTAGGAAGAGTGACCAGTTATTCATTTACTCGAACCTGCATCAAACCAACCAACAAGTTGGTTAGATCACATTCTGGAACACCCTTAGTGCTAGGACAAGCCACGGGCAACTTTGGACTCATTTGACTCACCATGGCCCAGACTCAGGGGAAGCCACCACCTTCCCCCATATAGTATATTCTGTGCCTTTCCACGGCACCCACATCCGAATGGCTTTTTGTCCCGAAACTCCCAAGGAGGAGTCCCGAAACTGTCCCGGTTTAAACTTCCGGGACTTTGTGCGATCATAACTCTTTACTCAAACCTTCGATTGGAATGAGGTCTAAAACAAAGTTGTAGCTTTGATCGAAATCTTTCGAACAATGTGTTGCACTCCACCTGCACATGTTAGGGTTGGGTGGATTCTTGACTTTTAGTGGTTGAAAGTCAAACTACCAGTTTGACTTTCGACCCTTCTTTTTGCCATAACTTGAATTGCAGATGTCCAAATGGTCCATGCAAGGCCATTTTCGACATCTACACTTCAATATCTTTCCAATGGTATAAAAAACACCCCAATGCAAGGTGTTTTGACCCCTGTAATTGAGCTTTGAAATTTTAGGAGTCCCGGAGGACTCCCAAGTCCCAATTTCGGGAGTGTGAGTTTCATCCTCACATTTCCCTCAAAGTGGGGTTGCAACAGTAGTTATAGATGTTAGGGTTTCCAAGTTGCAAATTGTTGGTTTGATTTTTAGTTCATTAGTGTTGGCCTTTCCAATTTGTATATTGTTGGGGTTAAGGTTGTGTTTCCAATTTGTAGATTGTTGGGTTGGGGTTGGGTTTCCAATGTCCAAATTGTTACATTTTTGGGGTTTCTAATTTGTAGATTGTTGGGTTGGGGTTGGGTTTCCAATGTCCAAATTGTTGCATTTTTGGGGTTTCCAATTTGTAGATTGTTGGATTGGGGTTGGGTTTCCAGTTTGCAAATTGTTGGGTTGGGTTGGGTTTCCAATTTGGAGATTGAACTAGGTTGGGGTTGGGTCTCCAATTTCCAAGTTTGCAATTGTTGGGTTTTCCAACGTTTAGATTGTTGCATATTTTTTGTTTCCAATTTGCAAATTGTTGGGTGTGAAGTTGGGTTTTTTAATTAATAAATTGTTGTGGTCGGGGTTGGGGTTTCCAGTTTGCATTATATTGTTGAGGTTTGGTGTCGTAGTTTCAATGCATGACTACTTGAATGTTTTTGTTATAATTTATATGTGCATAGTATGCCAAAGTCTGAGAGTGCATTCTATGCCCACCAAATTTAGTTGAGGTTGTAGCAACTGAAGGTGGGCGATAGTTTTTGGTGAAGACATAGGATTTGGATGTTGTGTTTGAGAACTTTAAAGAACAATTTGTATCATGGGATTTGTAAGTTGTGTATGAGTAATTCATAAAACAATGTGTATTTTATTTTATTTTTGCTTGAAAATCATATGAATTATGATCATATTTTTTAATGCACATGCCCGGGTTGAGGTCCCCTGGACATCACCAATTTTAATACCTGTTACCCATGCCTATCTTGTAAAAAAAATCTAACCTATGTCTATGCCCGGAGGGCTTCAGTTTGTTAAAAAAAATTGTGCAGCCTGGGCCCCCAGGGTATCACATTTGAATTTTTTTAAGAAACCCTGTTTGTTGCTATGTCCAAAAGTAGATACCTGACCAACACTGGTTTGCACCCAAACCCTTTTTTAGCTCGTCAAGTCCCAAACAGGGGGCTATATGCCATTGAGCCATCACCCTTGGGTTTGAACCTAGAACATTTTTTTGAGGTCCCACAATCGCAAACAGGGGCTACACCACTGAGCCTTCACCCTTGGGTTTGAACCCATAAACCTTTTTGAGGTCCCATGGTCCCAAACAGGGGCTATACCACTGAGCCATCACCCTTGGATTTGAACCCATAACCCTTTTTGAGATCCCACGGTTCCAGACAGGGGGCTATGTGCCATTGAGCCATCAACCTTGGGTTTGAATCCATAACTTTTTTGAGGTCCCACAGTCCCAGACAGGCTATACCACTGAGCCATCACCCTTGGGTTTGAACCCATGACCTTTTTTGAGGTCCCAAGGTCCCAGACAGGGCTATATGCCACTGAGCCATCACCCTTGGGTTCATCACTTATTTTGGCCTCAGCTAATGGCAGGGGCATGAATTGTGGAGACACAGTATAGAGGAAAGCCCCCAGCAGAGGGCATTCCTTGGTTTGAGGACGCCCTGGAGGCGAGAGCTGTAGCCTCACTTCCAAGGTTGAAAATTAAGGAACGCCACACATGAGAGGGTTCCTCTGCATAAAGAAACCAGGCAGAAACTTCGCTGATTTCTTGATCTTTTTAGCACTTATTTTCAGGTCGGATTAGTAGCTTGCAGGCTGTGTAGCAGGTAGCTCTTCTTTTTGCTTTCTATGTGTGTTAGATTCATTTTCGATGCGATTTCTGTGTTTTTCTACTTCTGGTAAAAGCTGATGAATTTTCACATGATTGCATTGCATATTTTGATAAAAGATATGAATTTTCACATGATTACATTGCATAATCCTGTAATGCCTCAGCCCTGTGCAATCCATTTTACTGGAATGCCACATCATTGATATGCAGACTATTCCAATTTCTAGTCGACAGACATTATACAGAAATCTATCATACGGGAATCAGCCCCCTTCTCTATTTAAGTATTGAACATCTAATTTGAAACACCCAACAGTTTCATATCATGAAAAGAGTGGATTTAATGAAAGTGAATATAAAAAAATCCTAAATCTAATACTTGAATCTTTTATATCATTGTTTCAGTGCTAAACAATGTTGGGGGATGATTTGAAAAGGATAGTTGGATTGAAGATCACACAAAAAAAATACAAAAGTTGCATGAAAATAGGTAAGTATCACTTTATCAATTTAGGATTGGGAGGCTAAGTATTCAAATGTTGAGGAAATCCAAGTGGAGGACTTGAAAGGAGGTCATTAGCTCAAGCATCAAAGAACCCTTGACATAACATACATGCCCATCACCAAAGAATCTCCATACTTTAGACAGCACCTTCATGAGTCTATGAAGAATACAGAAATTCTCTAAACAACAAGCAGCTTGCAGTGTCATGTCTCTGCCCTAGAACATGGCTTTTTTGGTGCATGTAAACACAGACTTGGTTTCACCAGAGAACTGGCTCCGTGAGACAAACTGGTCATTCCATCAGAATGTGGGAGCAAATGTCATCAAGAGTGTACACAAGGTGAGGATTTTTGTTTGCCACTGTGTTGTAGCCAGATGACAACCTCATGTTTATCTATTAAACAACTTTCTCCAATTGTACTCGCTCTCCATAATCTGTTCCCATCTACATGTATTGCTATTTTTTCTGTATTATCACAGGTATAGTTGTCTCTTCCTGTAGAGCAATTGCTCATAAATTGAGAAGAGGATGATGCCATATGGCTGCTTGCAACTCCAATCTCTCACACCCACTGGGGCTGCTACAACTCTCTCTTTCCACAAAATCAGAGATGATGAGTGGAAAAAGAAAATTCTTGCAGGAGCTAAAACTGATATGCGTACCTTCAATTTGGGGCAGGCACTGGACATACCATGTCAAATCAGGAAGTTTGCCTCTGGACGTGTAGGCAGTACACAACAAGCAATGCACAAGCCAGTGTTCAGATGTTCACCAACAAGAGATTTTCGGCATACCAACTAGTTCATTTCAGAGCACATTGCACTCCAAAATAGGGAACTTGCAAGTTCATGTCACATGTCTTCAGCATGTCACAAGTTGAAACTCTGTGCATAAGATCACAAGTCCAATGTGCACTCAATGGAGAACTCATGGGAAATGTGGAAATTTTTGAAGAGCATAGACCCATTCTGAAAACACCAGAATTCATATCCAACCACAGAGAGCTAGCTAGGATTGCCAACATTGATGTTTCACTCACTACAAAGAACTTCTAGATTGGCCACCTCTCCATTCTCATGCTCATCAAAAGTCTACAAGCTTTCTTTGACTACTGGCTCTGTGTTAGTGACACTGAATTTAACTGCAGATCACATCAGCAAATTGCCTCAGTTTTGGCTGATGAAGAACACAAGACTTGCTCTCAAGCATGCTATGTACTAATACTGTTGCTAAGACTTGTGTGGTTGAAGACTCAGCAAGCATTGATGTTTATGGAAACCAAACAAATGTCAGTTCTGGAAATTCCAAAGAAATACATTCATTTGAAACTTGCTTCTACTTTCAACAATGCTGGCTGGCATAATCACAACCCTGCCAGCCAATGAGAGGAGAACAGATGTGGAAGCATGCACTTACTGTATAGTCAGGAGCTCTGGAGCCTAAAACCCTAAACCTGGGCATTCACCCAGTCTGATAAGAAGAATGTCTTTCATTATACAGAATTCGACATGTCCAGTAACATATACAGAGTATGAGTGTACAATAGCAATGCAAGTACAATTGGAAGGAATGAGACTTTGGGTGTGGGATGTGCACCCAGAGAAGTGGCATACTCATTCAAGGAGTTAGCCACATCTTCATAGCTTCCTTAAGTGATGTAATATTTGCGCCAATGCCATCATAATCACACCACAATATTACCCTTATCAAATCAGCAATGGGTCCTTATTGCATACAAAAGTACTATCTGCCTCCAGCCAGATCCATCTTTTTCCCATAAATTTGGATGTTGCCTAGACATAAAAGTTTGGATCCTGTTATGCACACTTTGCGCATGTAATCGACACTAGAAGGCATAAGTTTGTAATAGACACTAAGAGGCATGATATGCCTCCATTACACAGCTAAAGCGTGCATAAGAAGACACAAAATTTGAACACTTGTGAATGACACCTACTCATCAATGTAAAGACATATTATGTTCATGTACATCCACTCAAATTTTACTTTGGTTTTTATGTTTTCATCCTGATTACAGAGTTTGTTAACTTACAACCTTCTCACTCATGGCTTGTAACCTGCTAGGTCAGTAACCTTTACCACTTGTGGATGATACTCATCAATGTAAATGAAAATTTATTGACATCCACTCAAAAATTAACTTTGTTTTTTATATTTTCATTCTGGTTATAGAGTTTTTTTTAATCGCAACCTTCTCATGGTTTGCAACCTACTGGGTCGATAACCTTGACCACTTGTGGATGATCCTCATCGCTGTTGACAAACTATCACTAACATCCACTGCAAAATTAATGATCTTTCAAACATAAAACCCTCTGCACTTTGTGGCAATGTAAATGGAAGGTACCTCATATGCCCCATAATTGGGCATCAGCATCAAGTGAGGATTTTGAAAAGTGGAATGCCCACTTTTTGAAATGCACAAGTTACTTTTTTATTTTATTATTGTGATACTCAGTAGGTACCACTGTTGGCCGATTACATGGAAAATTCTGGTTATGAACATGCATAATGGCTGAATATGCATAAGTCATATTTGGAAGTTGATAAATTTTTTATATCTGGCCCTATGCATAACTGCCGGATGGATGTTGTCATAATATGCATAAGCATAACCAATGTTTGTAATAAGGTGCTATCTATATTCAGCTGGATGTTCACAAAGGCTTTGGTCATTCCGGATATGACTTTAAGGTTTCGGGTTTAAGGGATGTTAGGCCTCTCATTTTGAAGAGTGGGGAGTGAGCTTTGCAACTTTGCCATCATTGTCAATCTTCTTTTTCAATGCCTTCATATTTGTGCTTTTTCATTTTGTACTCATTTTTTTCAAGTGTATACTTTGGCATTTGGCTTTCAACATTCAACAACATTGTTGCTCTGTGAGGTTCCCTATTTGCAACTCACAACATCATTAATAAGGGAGCGAGCTTCACTTGTGCCTTTCACTTTGATGATTCATGTTAGACCTTTTGTAAGTGTTTATGGCTACTTCACTTGAAATCCATCGACATTTTTCTATGTGAACACAACAAGTGTGAAACTTTGTTTTTTTAACTTTGTTACTTGAAAGGTTTGGCTTTTAGCTTTTGGCTTCTTTTCGAAACTTTGTTATTTGAGAAATTCTAACTTCCCTTTCCTCAGCTTTGTTACTTGAAAGGTTCTGGTTTCTTTTCTCAACTTTGTTATTTGAAAGGTTTTAGCTTTTGGCTTTTGACTTTTTTTTTTAGTTTTGTAATTGAGATATTTTAGTTTTTGGCTGAACTAGCTTCTTTTCTCAACTATATTACTTGAGAGTCTTTGGTTTTTGGCTTCTTTTTTCAGCTTTGTTATTTGAAAGCTTTGGGCTTCAAGCTTCTAAATCCTCAGCTTTGTTATTTGAAAGTTTTTGGCTTCTAGCTTCTTTTTTCAGCTATGTTACTTGAGAGGTTCTAGTTTATTTTGCTCAATATTTTTGTGTTCATCATATGTGAAGCTTTAAGGTTTCGAACTGTCAATTGCTTGAAGACGAAGAGCTTATGTGCATCTTCAATTCAATCCAACTATCCACAATTATAATTTCAAGTGAATTCTTCACAATGCCAAGTTTCTTTCCATTCATGAAATTCAAAATTTTTAGGTTTGAAGCTAATCTATGTGTAACTTGTGAATGATGGTCATGTGTTTTTCTTATGCATTTAGGTTTTGGTGTTTGTCAATGTTCAAGGATGTGCATAATGTGGGTGATATGTTGTTGTGCACAAGGGTTATTTTTAACTTTTCAATGGCTAGAAATGAAATTAATCTTAAAAATGTGAGAGGAATCAATGAAACAATTGCCCTTGATATGAACACAATCCCATCTCATAACCTATAACATGTATTTAGTTAACTCTAGATTAAATTGTTAATTCTTGACTTTTTCTAACCTAGTGGTTGGGATCAAGTTTGAGACAAAACATTGTTAACATCTATTTGTTGCATCATCTAATGAAGCAAAACCTTATTAATATTTGTTGTTGCATCATTCGGAGGCCCTCAAGTGAAAGTTTCTTTTTAATTTTCCAACTTCCAAATGGTTAATTGTTAATTTTAGACTTTTCAAAAGTTCGAAATTAATTAAATACATGATCTATTAGATGTGGAAAATGTTCACCAACAATGTGACAATGATGTATTTGACAAGATGCATCGTCAAGTTCAATTATGAAAACCTCAAAACTTTTATCTATTGGAGTTTTTTTGCGATAAATGACAACTTATTTGTTGATGTTGTGAAACTTCAAATGTTGTGTTGTATCATATGCAAAACTTAACAAGTTTTTGGTAACATACTAAACTAAAATTCCATTGTTAAAAAGGACCTAATCAAAAGGTGGTTATAAGGTAGGGTGGTTCACTTATTTTGCATTGTGATCTAATTTTTTGTCAAGTGGTGTGCATTGACATGCTATTAACCTAGCATAAAAACAATAATTTTCAAATTTGTGGCTAGATTTAAATTTTCAACTTGAAGAAGAAAACATCTATAAAAAAAATAATTGCAACATATATACACCAAATATATAGTAATGGACTTTTGAAATTAAAAAATATGGACTAGTTTGCTATTTGTGCCTTTATATACATGCATTTTCGTGTATGAATTTTATTTGGGATATATTATAAAGACTTAATATATGATATGTTAAAACAAAAAAAACATATGTGCAAAAAATTGCTAGAAAAAATTTAACCAAAAGAAAGTTATGGATTTTTGAATGGTTTAAAATGAGCCATATTTTCAAAATTCCATATCATAATCATTTTTGGATGAATTTGAATTTTTTTTTTCTTAACATGTACATTAAAAAATAAATCTAGAATGGCTATTCTTTAGATAAACTTTTTAGTTCATTAACCATCATGTAATTCCCCATTAAATTAATGATATCAAAATAGACTACCATTTTAACACTACCATATGGACTTTTAAGGAGTGGAGCATCTACCAAAAATGAGCCACCTTAGAGTGCATACACCCCAAGTGGAGTAAAACCAATTGAATCACGCTTATAAAAACACATTTTGATAATGTCCATTTTCATTTAGTTGCTAAAAGAAAGATTATATGAATGAGAGGGCAATGGTTAAGCTTTTTGGAAAATAGCATATTTGACAGCAAGGGAAAAAAAGGTCGGGCCCATTGGTTATGCAATCATTAAATTTTTTAGGTCAACAAACATGTACAAGTTTAATGACAAAACACATCAAAGATTTATGGAAAACCTTGTGCTTTTCATCTACAAAGGATACAAACTTCTTTCAACATGTCAACGTGTTTGGCTTTATAGGTTAATATTTTGCATGTGCCCCCATGTTATGTTTCCTTCTCAATCCTCTTTTGTGGAAGAAGTGCGTCTTACAATGGTCACAAAATCCATGGAATTGCATGTGTTAACATATTTGGAATCTACTAATCCTACAAATTTTGTTAATTAACTTTGATCTCTAGATGTTTAGAAGTAGCATTAATACATTTGTTTTGGTGTTCAATTATTTAGATGAAGTTTGGACACCTAAGAATGTTAATGTTGGATTATTTTAAATGCTTGAAACAAGTGATGATGCCATGGCTTTACAATTATAATCTTTGTTGGAAATGTTTTTACTCATTCATTAGGTGTTTGCTTTTGTGAAAAACAAAGGTAGCAACTTGGAAACCATGGATATAGCACTACATTCAATAATTGATTGTGAACCACTACCTTTGCAACTTTATGAGGGCATTTTCTTCGTACATGTCATGTCTAAAACTTATCAATATGCAATGAATGATGATAAGGTTTATGTGAATTTAACCTTGGTGAATGTTACAAATTTGCCCAAACTAATTTGCAAAATAAAATATTTAAAAAAAAATCAAAGAAAAGGAGGCATGAATGGGAAAACCTTGCATTGAGAATGGGATGTGACATCAAAAGTTGAAGACTCCAATGAAAACCAAATTTGTGAATAAAATTACAATGTTTGAAAAAAATTAGAATTCAAACAAGGCATCGTGTTATCTTATGGGAGGCAAAAATCACTAACATTGCAACAAAGAGTTTTTAAGGCCCAAGTGTGGGCTATTGTTGAAATTGTCATTCATTAGTTGAATCCCATGATGACAACATGCATGTTGAAGCAATCCAAAGGCCACAGTGGCTACTATCATATGCCTTAGCCATTATAATTAATTTAATTGTAGTTATGGAATTTGAAGCAAATCCCCTTATTGATGGCAATGAAACATTTGACCTTTTTATGTTGAACTCCAGATGTTGAACAAAAACATGCTATACAAGGTTGTGAAGGTAATCAAAGCTTTTTTTGAATTTTTGAAGGCTCTTGATTCATATCAAATTCACAACATGTTGGCCTTGATGTTGGATCCCCATTTCAATTTTTTGAAAATTATAGAAAGTTTTGTGGGGTGTGAAAATGTCATCCAACTTACTATTGAATATGATAAGAAAGAGGTCATCCCCCTTCGGATGATAATTTTTTATTAATTAAATTCTATTGTTGAAGCAATTGTACCAACATGTGATAAAACATATGTTCGAATTGAAAAAAGAATAATAACATGTTTGGTGTTGGGGCTTCTATTGAAAAGCCTTCCAAGGCACTTGTTATTACAGGGCTCTCTTTATTTTGAAAGCTATTTATCCCACAATCTATGTGTATTGATCCATTTGCTTGGTGGCGGACCACAGACAAACAAGGTATTGTGCTTGGTGGTGTTGCATAAGCTGTTGTAAAGATTACCATGCCCTAGGGTGCACATTAAACCCTGGTGTAATGGTCTATGAGCAAGCAAGCAAGCAGACTCTAAACTGTGTTGGCCGGTGGTACTTTACATTTACGAAAAAACTCCAGTTTGAGTTCTAAAAACTAGATTACAACTGTCTTGGTTCCAGTTTCAGTTTTACGTGTTAATGCCACTTGGAATCTGGTTCCAAGTCCAGTTCTTCCCCCCAAAAAAAACACAATTTTGGTTCCAATTTCAATTCTGACCATCAGACTCAATTCCACAATTTCAGTTCTTACTAACCCAGATCTAAATCAGCAGCGATTAATTACTACAGGCTAACCTCTGGTTTAAAACCCTGGTTCTAGAAAGTCGATTTTTTGTTTTGAAAGACATGTATTTTGGTTCCAGTTCCAGTTTCACACACAAATAACATAATTATAATAACCAAGAACCCAATTCCGAATCCAGTTCTGAAAATCAGACCCGAATTCCGTTTTGGTTCTTACTAACTGGAACCACCTGTTGGTTCTGACTTCACCAACTGCAGTCTGCATGCATGCAGCAACCTCAAGCAGCACAGTGATGCATGCATGCGTGCGTGCGTGCATGGTGCATCACAATTTCACATAAGGCTCTAAACTCGAATGCTCTGGAAATGCTTTCAAGTTTTGGATCCCTGGGAATGAATGTTGCAAAACTCCTTGACTTGCACAATTAATTCCCTGTTTTTTTGCATTTTTAGTCTGTTGATCTTGGAGGTAAAGCTACACAATTTTCCCACAATGGAAGGAACCACCCAAGAGCTTCTTGTTATATGGAGTTTCAAGCTTTTAAAATGTCTAGAAGTGTTTTTGTCATGGGTGTTGTTGTCATGGCAATCAGCTTGCTTGCTCGCTTGGATTTGCACTTAGGAGATCATAGAGCTCTAGTATGGTGGGTGGATCCTGATCATCACTGTTAATGTTGTGAGCATGCATGGTGGGAGATGATTATATGAGATTGTGGCACTGATGTGAACTAGTGATCATGCTTGGCTGAATTGTGTAGGAATTAGAGCTTGGGTTTTATAATGGCAGCAGCCGCAGGACCAGCTGCAGCAGCAGTGGTGCGGGGGGCTGCTCCTTTGCCAGGGGAGCCCACACAGACAAGCACAATGTTAGTAGAGAAAGCGGCAGCAGTGATGCAGAGCTTCAAGCCCATCAACAGGATCCACTGCCATCTATGTGCTTTCCATTTCTACGCGTACGATATGAGCAGGCAAGTGGAGGCGCACCACTACTGCACGCACTACAACCAGGACATGCGACAGTGCGCCATCTTCGATAGTCCTGAGGCGGATGCTCGCCTCATTGGCGTCGAGTATATCATCTCCGAGAAGCTTTTCGATACTCTGTCTGATGAGGAGAAGAAACTGTGGCACTCCCATGACTACGAAGTCAAGGGTGGGATTCTCTTCATGCCAGGAGTTCCGAAAGCACTCGAGAGAAAAGAGCTTGAAGAGGTACAAAAGTCTAGCATTTGAACCAGCTGAATTTCTTCAAGAGTCGTGGAGAAAATTTTCTTCTGCAGTTGCTGAAAGTTCTCAGACTTCGTTGCAATCCATGATCACCGAGCTTGAACTCAAACTCTCTTTCTCTATTTCTCTCTCTCTCTCGGAGTCTAAATTCGGGATATGGTCGATTTCTGTTTTGCTGCTGCAGATAGCCAAAACGTATGGGAAAGTGTTCCATTTTTGGCAGTTTGACAAGGGCGACACTCTTCCAATCGGCCCACCACAACTGATGATGGCCATCACTGCCGAGGGTCAGCTCAATCCTGAGCTTGCAGCAGGTGAGTGAGTACCTCCTGCTCCTCATCCTCTTATTGAGCTCCTGCTTTTGCAGAATCATCAGTACTGATGATGAGATTCTTGCAGCAAAACACACACATACACACAGAGCACAGATTTGAGAAGCTTGAAGTTGCTCTGGAAATTTTCTTAGAATTTTTCCCTGCTTCAAGAAGGTGGTCTTGAAATTTTCTAAGAAGATTTTCCTGCTTCAAGAAGTTGGTCTGGAACTTTTCTTAGAATTTTTTCTACTTGAGTTACTCGAGCTGAATCATGGGTTTCTGTTTTGTTGCCTGAAAATCCTTTGCTCACTGGGTCTTGTTTGCAAAACTTAGATCAACAAAAAATCCAATCTTGAGATGAACCCAGGTCCAGGTGCAATCAACTGGGTGTTGCAAAACTAAGTATCAATGAATCCAATAAGGAGATGAGCCCAGGTGGTATAATCAACCAGTTGCTAGACTTGCAAAACTTCAACAAAATCCAATCTTGGGATGAACCCTGGACCTGGAATCAACTGGGTAGATTTGCAACTATGGAAAATAAAATTTTACTGGTATCATTCTTTTGCCCCAATGTGCTGAGTGGGTTAAAATTGTGCTGGTGGTTGTTATGACCACCTACCTTAAAATGATATCACAAAATGTTGTAGATGTGGAGAGAAGATTCAAAGTAAGCTTCAAGGAGAATGCCAAATACCGCAAGGATATTCAAGGTCCAGAGAAGGGCGTGCACCCTTTGGCTAATTATTGGCGAACCAGCAAAGGATTGGCACCAGTGCTTAGGGAGGTTGACATTGGGTGATGGGGGCATGAATCTACTACGCTTAAAATATTTGCAAGCTCATAGTTTGCATGTTTTTTTGTGTTCAAGTTACGACTTTTGTTGTATCCTTGGATCATACATGATCATGTATACATGATCAAGAGGCTTTGATGTAAGGCTTGGATGCACCAACTGAAGTTCAAAGAGGTTAGTAGATACTGTTTCCAAATTTAGTGAAGTTTGCATTCCATGGTTGCAAGAAATGTAAAATATGGTGGAAGTTTGCATTCCAATGAAAGTTTTTGGTTACAAGAATTGTAAAATGTGGTGAAGTTTGCATTCCAATGAAAGTTTTTGGTTACAAGAATAGTAAAATGCCATGAAAGTCACATTCCAATGAAAGTTTTTGGTTGCAAGAATTGTAAAATGTGGTGACTTGTTTGCATTTCAACGAAAGTTTTTGGTTACAAGAATTATAAAATGTCACAAAATGCACATCATGAACTGTTCCAAATTGCTCCATTCTAGGAAAAAAAAAACAATTTAGATTTAATTCAGTAATGAAAAAAAACCAAGTTATCAAGTGATGAAAACACCAACCATCAATCAAGTACCCAATAATTGACAAGATCTCTCTATGCTATAATTTGGTGAAATGTCATCTCTCCCATTTTTTTTCAAAAATAAACATTATAAAATGTTATAAAAAGTCTCATTTTGTTAGAGATTCAAAATTCAGAGTCTAGATAACTTGCCAAAGAAGCTACCTCTACTTATTGCCAAAATCCCATAACTATTGAAGTGGATTTTGAAAATTGAAATAACTATTTGGCACACCAATCCCAAATTAAAAAGGTACCATGGTATTGTGTTAGTGTACAACAATGTTGTTGTTTTCAATTTTGTGATATCAAAAATTTGGCAGTTTTTTTTCAAAACTAGCAAAAATTAGTCAAATTTACATGAGTAAAAAATCACCATTTTTGGTCAAAATAACAACGAAACGTATCAAAAAGAAAAACACGAAGCATTCCCAATGGAACAAGAATTCTAATTGCAAAGCTTGAATTGTCTCATGAAAACCCAAAGTGAAAACCTAGGAAATCACCTTTTTCTCTTTTTTTTAAAGTGCCAATTAGTAGGGGAAATTTTGCCCATTTTGTCTTTAAAATTTGTACTGAAATGCTTGAAACAATAGTCTAGTTATGCAATAATTTAAAGGATTAAATGTTGGATGTGCATTCAATACAAAAGTCCTAAGCATTTAGGTTAGTGAGAATCCATGTTTTTATCTTTGATGGATTTTTCACCGAATTTTTATGTAGAATAACATTGTGACTCCTACCTCTACAAAGGAAATGAGGTTGAAAAATAAGTTAAGATTTAATTATTAAAATTCCATAACAAAGTCTAAGCAGCCACCTTGTAGAGCTAGACACCAAAGAGAGCTCCACATCAGGCTCTCCATGGTTTTAATTATTATCCATATTCTTAAATAAGTCCAAAATTATTATTTTTCTAATCTATTTGTTTATGTTAATGAGCTGATCCCTCTTATGTGTGCTTATCAATGTTTCTTTTATGAGTGTCCTATTGTAGTAGCATTATTGGTCATTGATTCACCTCATGCTTTATGGTAGGTGAGGTGGGGTAGGTGCTAAACATCATAGGCCCCAAACTTTTCGTAATCCCCCCACCATGGGGCTCTACACTACATGTAAAACCTGAATCGGTTTTTGTAGTGTATTTCAAGAGTGCCTTACCTAGACTAAAAATCGGGTGAGCTTTACAAAAACATAATTGCCAGCCTCCACAAGCATTATGTTCTCAAAAAGCACATCTCATCATTTTTTATTTTTCCCATGCTACCTAATAGGTACTTGTCGGGTATCATGGGGGAGAAAAAAATTTCAATGTGCATGCAATTTTTACACCATGTAAAGCCCTTAAGGGGTGGGCTTTATTTATTTGTTCTGACTAGTGGTTTAAAAATAATAGTGTCTGATGTTTTTATCCTAACATCCCAGGATCTGCCAAATTTTGCATACATTAATAGATACTCATCTGGATGCTTAGACTTCATTTACCAAGTTTGTAGATGATGGAAGGTGAGAAATAAATGTAGCCTAACATGCCTTATGAATGAATGCATATAACACACTCTCATGGGGTGTTACTGATTGAAGATAGTCATGTAATTCACTCTATGAATGGAGTTGCTCAACAAACAAGTGCAAATGCACAAAAGTGAAAATAATTGCACAAGTTCTCTCCCAATCCTTGTCAAGTTCCAACACAACAAAAATCACTTCAGGTAGGTTGTTGTGTGGCCAGTTGTTATATTGCCTATACACCATGTGGGAGCTGTTTCCAAATCTCCTTCTTTGAACATACCCACCCTCGGGGAAGGGGGCATTAGTCTAAGGCAAAAAAATTGGGTGATGAACACAATTAAGAACAGAAATTCTTCTCAGCCCATCAGATGATGCAACATGCACCCAAGAGGTCCAGCTTTTTCTCCCAGGGAGAGAAGAAAGAAGAGGGGGGGTGGAGGGGATATCTTTAGATTTTCATGTTCTCAATGTGTTCCCATGACGTCCTAATCAAGTTTTCAATGGGTTCACATAAAGTTCCTAATGTGTTCCCAAATTCTCAGTGCATTCACTAATATGTACCCAATAGCACCACACTTTATCCCATAACCCTTGTCCAAAAAGTTGAACTTTAGTAATCTATGTAGGTGAGCCAATTGAAAGCATTCATTAAATTTTATTTTGTTAGTGCAAATTTTTGTTTTGTGGAGTGTGACTCATTGAAGAAATTCTAATAACAAATGATTTATCGAAACTCATTTAGGTATAACAATTTTAGGTTCCATAAGTCATTGTCGCAGATTGGACAACTCTAAACCAGAATTTGCTTAGCCAATTCCCAAATCAAGAGGCATGCTAACGTATCTTTTTGGATTTGTGTTTTGTCTATTTAAAAAATTCCAACACCATAGTCACACAAAAAATTTGAATAGTTGTTCCACAACTTTCATTCCATTTTCAATTGAAGTTGCATTGCAATGTTGTTCGTGCCTCAATTTCATACAAGAATAAATTAGTGTCTTTCATTTCAAGAACATTTGAAAGAAATTCTTGCTACATAAGGATATTTATCTTTTGAACTTTTTTCTTAATGTTTTTAGTCTTGATGAAAATAAGAAAGATTTATTGTATGTTACACATTGCATCATTACCCTTTGGCTAAAATTCATTTATATTAAGGTTATTTTAACATGTCATGTCATTGACATATGAACATGTGTTGTCTAATTATGTGAATATGTTGACATTGTTCAAAAGATTGTTAACAAAAGAACAAATGTCAATGCAAAGATGAAAATGAAAAAATAAGTTTTGCATTTATTATATGGAAAAAACCATGATGGAGTCGTTTCAATACTATGCATGGTACTTAATCACCTTTTTATTTTTTTGTTTGCTTCATAGATCATAAATTGTATAAAATTTGTGTGATTTTTTACAATTATGTAAATATCATATGAGAGTTATATGCATAAAAGGCAAGAAGAAGTAAATGTGAAACCATGTTATGAGTTTGGTAATGATACAATGAAAATGTGTTTCAAACAAAAAACAAGAATGAAGGTTGACCATATAATTAAAGATATTATAATTATGTAAAATTACATAAATTTTATCATATAGATTGTGATTTTTTATGTTTGGGCATGCAATTTGTTTTTCCTCCTTCATTTAATTTTTCACTCAAGCTATTACATAACAAATAATGTTCACCTCAATGTATGCATTATGTGAAAAGAAATTGTTGAAAAAAATAGTGGACTAAAGAAGGAAAAATGACTACTTTTTTAAACTCAAAACTTATTTTGATATGTGTTTTAATAATTTGATTATTTTTTGGATTACATCATTATTATATAACACAAGTCACATGAGATGAACCCACTTATAACTTTATAAGCACATTTTAGATGACATGGGTATTTGTCTTTCAAAAAAGGAAAAAAAAAAACCTACACATTTAAAACCTACATATTTGTGAAATTATTTAATCAAGATGAAGCAAAGGATAAAACAATATGAAAATGCAACAATAAAAAAGAAATTGATGAAATAATTACCAAAGAGGTATATTTTTTAATAATATTATTTTTGAAATCCACATTTGATTGTTTTTATCTCATAAAATCAATCTTCAACAAAACTGAATAAAAATCTATGAGTGTTTACACAACATTATACATGTAAAATGTCATATGATTATTCATACAAGATTGTGTACATGGTATGAATAAATAATTAAAACAACTTTGTGCATGTCTTGTGACAAAATCAATGATTACTAATAATCTTGGGATAATGGCATGTTTAACAATCCAAAATTTCCTATCATCAATATATAGAAAGATTTGTGATGAATCTTCTATTGAATAAAATGATTCTTCTATGTATTCATGATTGATTAAATTGTTTTTTGGAGATTTATTAATTAGAATTTAAATTTGAAACATCATACTTATATGGGCAAATGACCAACATTGTCCTCATTACAAATGTCATTGTTTGATGATCAATCCTAATAAATAATGTAAGAATTAATGATTTCTTATTATATGAATTTAAAATATCATTACAACTTATGGAAAACCTTTATAACTATTATTGGCATTGCAAAATATGATAGAAAATGAAAATCTTGCCACAAAACAAGAACAAGTTGATGATATAATACATCTTGTATATTACATAATCTCTTATATATGGATGTCATTTTTTATATTTACATTTCATTTGTCACTATAGTACCTCAGTATTTTTGGCAATAATTACATTATTTATAAGAAAAAATCAATTTAAAAAAATAATGAAGGAAAATACATAGTCTTTTGGAATATTTGAGACTATTTTATTCTTGAGATGAAAATTTCAAATTCATTAATTATTCTACAAACATGTGTTGAAATTTATAATACATTAACCAAAATTATTTCAACAATTTTGAAAATATTATGAATCTATTAAATCATTTGTGTTTTCAAAATCCCATGAATATATTATAGGGATTGCAAATTTTTCTCAATGTGTGTTATAAATAAATAAATGCATCATGGGAGGATGAATTATTTGTTGCCATAAAATTTTTACAAGAAGAAAAAAGGAAAGCTAAAAAGGCAATAGAAACAAGGAAAAAAAAAAGTGATCTAATTTATGGGCAATACACCAATGCTTGCAAATTGAGTGCAAATTGAGATGAAAAAGACTTTTAAAACCATAAAAGTTGATCATAATAAATTTTTTTACAATTTAATTACAATTTTTTCTCATTTTTTTATAAAGTTCAAACATGTTCAAAGTTTGGCTCTAAATTTCAAATTTTAGATTACTCAAAGATTTAATATTTTTGTTAAATCAATTATATGTTAACCATAAATCACATGTCTCACCGCCTATTATCAATATATATCACACCAAGGTCTTGAAAACTTTTTTAAAAATTGTGCATGTTGTAATTAAAAGTGCATGTGATTCATATTCAAATGCATTTATGTTTCACCTTTCCTTCAACAACTACCCTTTTTTACTTAATTTTTATTAAAATTATTTATGTTTCAAAAGATGAATTTCAAATTATTAAGTTTTTGACCTACACATTAAGATTGCAAATTGTCTTAAATGTCCTAAATTGTAACATTTTGTTTCATATGAAAGGAACAACATGTTTTGCTACAATTTAAACCATTAAACCACATTTTACATCCATACATTTTTTAATGGATTTGATATTGATGAATTTTCATAATTTCAACAAGTGAACACTAAATTTAATATGATGGTAGCTTTTGGTTTGTATTGAAACACAAAATTACAAATAAATCAATATAAAATTATAATTTAAAAATAAAATATTGAAATTTTTTAATGACTAATATTTTTGGTATTTTCAATGTAATAATTATTTTAATCAAAATTTAAAATATTTTCTTAAATTTTCATTAATCATTTTTATTAATTAAATAATTTTTAAAAAAGAAACCATTCAATTTCAACTTAAACTTCTTATAATATTTTAATGGACACCTTTTAATCAAAATTAGAAGCATATTGAACTCAACATTGAATTGAAATATCCATTAGAACATTTTATTAAAATTGAAAATTTTACATTATTTTTATCAATGTTATGTTTATGGAACTAATTAACCTTAATAAACTCATTTTAAATATCAAATTCATCAATATGTAGTAGAAAATGGCATCTAAGAATCTTCAAATGTCACCTCCACACATGACTTGGAAGTGGGTATTTTATTTTGCCCCTTCTAATTTCCTTCTCCTTGGTATGGGTAAACTTTTTTTTCCCTCTTTTAATTACTTTCTATTTTTGAATCAATAGAACATATATTCATTTTTCAACTTTGGTCTCTTTTAGAATTAGTGAAAACTTGACTAGTCTCCCCAAAAAACTTCGAACTTTTAAATCATTATGATTGTTGCTAGGCCAAGGTCTTGAAAAGGCCAACCCTTAACAAATGTTCCCAAATATAAATACATTTAATCAAAATTCAAATTGGTGCAATGTTTTGGTTTTGAAAATGACCTAAGCTTGGTCATCAACAAAAACACACCTAGACAATACCAAAAGATGGGCAACAACAAAAAGATGAGAATATTGACAAGGCATGACAATATGACAATAAGAGGGGTGTTGAAAAGGCATGTTGGAAACACCAAGGGTCCTAGATTGGACATGAAATTTTTCTTATTCAAACAATAAGGGGCACCAAGACATTGAAGGTTGAAGGCATTGAATACAATGTCAAAGGACACCAAGAAATACATAGGGGATGTTGCAAAGACTAAGGTTGAAAATATTTTATATTTTATATATTTTTCGAACTAGGGGTCATTTGGAGGCAAGGTAGGAAGGACTTTTGGGGGACATTAGAAAGGCCCCAAAAATTTGTTTTTAAAGCAACGAGGGGCATGAAAAAAGACATCATGGGTGTTAAAAAAATTAATGTTTTAGTAGGTGACAATTCAATTTCATATTCTAAAATTAATGGAAGTGGAAATGATTTCATGGACAATCTATATGAAGATAGATTATCAATGTTTGATAAGTGATTATCTTTAAAATATTTCATTTAAATCATTTTTGAACATATTAAGATTTTGACCTTATGTCAATTAATCGTCACTATGGTGTGAAGCAACATGAAGCCAAATAAATAGAATTTACAATAATAAGCGCACATGATGTAACTATAATTTATCATAAGTTAATTTGTTTTGAACATTCTATTGATGCAATCAACTTAAAACATCTTGGATGACTTCAACAACTTAAATTTTCACTCTCATATCTACCACAAATTAAACATTATTTCTTTAGGTGGCCATATTAGTGTGTTATATTTCAACAAATTTTGTCACTTTATCAACCAAAAAGATGGGAAACTTTTGGAAACTGTTTTTTTTTTTTGTCTATTAGTTTTGATATTTTTGCCAAATTTGCTATTAAAAAAAAACTTATTTGTGAACTCTTCACTAGTTCCATGCCCTATCCCATCCCTTGTTTCAATTTCATCCCCTATTTTCAATTATCCATAAAGTTTTGATATATGGGGATGAAATGACAAAATTTGGAACTAATGATGATAATTATGGGTGAAATAAAATAGCAATTGCTCCAATTCACCCTATACATGAAACATGACAACATAATCATATACGATGTATTTGTGTGGAACTAGAATAAAATTGCAATTTGTGATTATGTAATTTTCATTGAATCTTACATTAATGAAGCCATAAGCAATGAAATTTGATGGCCTACAAATGAACATCCCCAAATTCTAGGGTTTTATTAAATTCATTAATGACACTTGCATCAAAATCTACAAGCCTTTGAACAATCATGCCCGTAGTTCATGGTTCAATGAATGTACAAAGATGTATTGTATGAACAACATGGTGGTCATGGACCATCATGGATTGTTCATTTACCTCAATAGTAGGTATCCTAGTTCCTTCCATGATGTCAACATCTTATGTGAATCAAATTTGTAAAAAGACTAGCATCAATTTTTTGTACATATAAATGAGTATTTTGAATACTTATTGGGGGACCAAGTTTATATGGATGAAGAGATGTTCATGATGCAATTCCTTGGAAGGCATGAATTTATCACTAGGAATGACCTAAATGTAGTCCATGCATGGTACAAAATGAAAGTGGAGTGGGGAATTGTTGAAACAAAAATGGAAAAAACTAATTAAGCACTTTGATTTCACAAAGAAAAAATATAGCCATTTGTTCCAAGATGCAAGTATTCTTATTAATTTTGTGCATAGACTTCACATACAAAGTCATTGGGACCAAATAGAATTAACCCCACCTAACTACAGCTAGGATAGGGACTTTTAGTTATAGGTCTAACACATCTCTAACCTTTGCCTTGAATTTTGCATTTGTTAAAACACTTTGGTTTTTAACTGCTTTGATATAGTTAAGCCTCACATTTTTCTTCTTTCCTATATTAACTTTGCTTTAATTAGAGCTCTTTGAATTTCATCCATGACTAGCATCTTTTATGCCATGGTGGCAAACTTGTTGTTAGACTACAACTACAACCATTTTGCCTTTGTACATGCCTTGCCATTCGCAGTACATCCAAAGTTAGGGCCCAAGTTGGATGATGGTATATATGTTGAATCATCTACAAACTCATGGACTACAATAATAATCAAAGGTCTAGGTGATTTTGGGTGGGGTAGATAGGTGAAGTTGGTTTTTAAAGAATTGTTTATGATCATTACAAGTGCTTTATTTTTATTTTTATTTTTGTGGTAGAAATGTACTAAAGTAAATGTTCAAAATTTTGGATGAATTTATAAAATAAAATTTTTAAAGTATTATGGGAACATTTGGATAATTTGAAATGAATTTAATGAGTATGGGGTACTAAAAAGGACTTTTAAAATCGTGTCCTTGCAAAATAATTGTTTTTGCTACATAATGGATTTTTTAAACAACTTAAATTTTTTAGAAAATGACAATTTTTATGGGAATTTTCTTGGGTACACCTTCACATAATAATATAATGAGAAAAAATTTCGTTCATAATAATTACATCAAACAAAAAATTCTATTTGTAAAACATTGTTCTAAGAATAATCAACCAATAAGGAATCCTTGATCCTTGGAATGAAACATGGTTCTTTACATCACTAGAAAAAATCTTGTCACTTACAACCAATCTACTTGCAACTAGATGCAATTGGTTGTTGCATGCAACTCAAGTGAATTGCTTGTGCAACTACATTTGAATTTTAAATGATTTTCGATCACCTCTATAACTATGGTATGACTAGTTGTTCTTTCATCCTTCAAAATGGATGACTTTTACACTTTGATCTATGCAAATATGATATTATGTATACAATTATATATATACTTTTGGTTTGAACAAATATGTTAATATATATATATATATATATAATATCACATATACATTTGGTTTTGTACAAATATGTTAACGAAGAACTTGAGCTTTAAAACTCAATTTGGTTGAATTTGCCTAAACCAAACAATGATCCCTTTCATTTTGAAATTGTTCAAACCAATTTGAACAATTTTTGTGGCTTTGGATGCGTTAGGTGTAGAACTACAAAATGTTTTATGAAGCTCAAAGACAACATAACAATGACCAAAAATCTTACATTCCAAATAAGAAATTGGTTTTATTAGCTTAAATCAAATAGTGACCCCTTTAATTCCAAAGGGCATATTTTGCTTATCTCAAAACCAATTTCATCAATTTTTGTGGCTTTGGGTGCACTTGGTGAAGGATTACAAAATCCTTTTACGTTTAAAAGACAATGGAGTAATGTCCAAAGATTATAACTCTTTATTTGCATTTCCACCTTTGTTGCATTTCAAGTTGTAACTATAATGTAACTATAATCTTTATCCAATATTATTGGTTGTCATAGTTTTGAAGTTTGTAAATTATTTATCTTTAAGTGCATTGATTCAATGAACAAGTGGCAATTGGGATGATTAAAAAAAATGTTCAATCCTAAAAAGTGAAATCACACTACAATGACCCCTTTTGGGGTGTCACATTATATTACTTTTCAAGGATGTGCATGTTTGAATGTATCCCACCATAAACTTTCAAAAGATTTTCACAATACTTTTGCATATTATGTTAGAATATAACCAAAGTAAGATATTAAAATAAAAATTATTTCATTTCATTTTATAAAATGGGAGATTAGAATATATTTGTGGAAACAAATGTAATGTACCTATGTACTCAAAAACACATATATATTCCCAAAAAAAATTAAATTATTTTTAATCTTTATGAAAGTTGAAGGTATATTGAACCATGTCATTTCACATAATATGAACCATGTTTGGATACCATGTGATTAATTTTAAATTTTTCATCTCAAAAAATGAATTTTTTCAACAAAGGTGTGATAAATGTGTGGTAAATTAAAATTTTGACAAAAAATCACATCCACATAGAAGATGATGAACATAGCTAGATGGGCCATTTTTTTACATTTCATTAAAATTTATTATTTTAGTGACTAGTGAAACCCTAAAGTTAGTGCAATCTAAACGAGACTATGGCCCTATTATACCAATGTATATTATAAATATATTCATGGATCCTTCAATATAAATAATGAAAAAAAAAATTGAAAAAAGTACTACATAACATTAGTTTTGTAATATAATTTTTGTAGGGCCCAAAAACCAAAATTGATACCCAAAATTAAATGTATCATGCTTTTGGAATAATTATATTATATATACTATAATACTAAACCCAAATGTGTCCCACAAGGGGTCACTGTAGTGTGCTTTCGCCCTAAAAACTAAACCCAAATTTATTTATTTTTAAATTTATAAATTACCTTTTGAAATAAGACCTACACAATTGTTTAGGCCCATTCATATACTTATTTACCTACATGGGCCTACGTACATGCCTACCTAGGTGCCCTGTGTCAACATCTTATAAACCATATATTAAGCGAAGATTAGATTTGCTTAATTAATTTAAACAATAAATGTCAAAATAGGTTTCAAATACCATATGTCATTAAATCATTGGCTTGAAAATGGACACATGTTGTAAAAAAAAATTCATTTAGTTGCACATGTAGTTGCATATGCAACTTGTTGTATGAATGGATGAAAAATACAAACATACCACATGTACATCGTATGTACAATATTTTACATGTAACTAAATGTCACATGCAATTTGTCATATGCAAGTAAGGCAAAAATTAGTTCTAAACAACAATTGAAAAAAATAAAATTTCTACTAATGCATCAAATTTACAATGTTCCATCATTATATTTTGTCACCTTTTGAAATAATTATCAAAGACATGTGCATTGGTGGCCTCTAATTGTGCTAAGACCTTTTCATTTTACAAAAAGGCTTTCTCACCCCCTTCACCATTGTATGTCCCAATCTTCAACTCTTTCAAAACCTTTTGAAGTTGTTCTTTCAAAATGCCTTCATGGAGAATATTGTCAAGATAAGTCACCTTGTAATCAACATATACCACCATCCACACAAGGCTACATATAAGTTGTGTCATGTATGTTTTTTGTCTTTTGAATATTTTGAAAAATGCCTTCAATAACTTGTGGCCATGGTGTTCAATAAAGGAATTTTACAAGAATCCATGGTTATTTTTCTTTCTTGACCACCTTTGCTTGTGCTTAATTAGATGACACCTCATCCTCTTCATCCAAGTCATACTCCCATGTTTGCATAGTCACATGGGATCCCTCATGACCACTCATCATGCATTACACCCAATTCCATACAAACATTGTCAATTCTATGCATAATACAACCTGTCTAAATCACATTGTCACAATGTCACATTATCATAGTCTTCTAAAGCCTCTTGATTTTTTTGCACTTTCTCTTTTAACCTTTGCATTCACAAATGGTTATCAACCAAAGGCATAACAAAACTTCATTTTGATGGAAACAATGTTTGATTTAATGAAACAAACCTTAATTCAATGGAGCCTTTAAACTTGCAAATTCATGATACAAAACTCCACATAACCTCTAGAATTCAAAATGGCTACAATACAATTAACTTGGTAGCTTTTGAATATTTCATTTTCAAAAGCCAAATGTCACTATAAACATTAAAACTATCAATACAAACCTTGAAGTTGTCAATATAAACTTACAAATGTGTATATAAATGCAAAAAATCTTTCAAATGTGTGTATAGACCTTCAAATTGTTAAAATAGATCTCTAGAAGGCATAATATACCTCCAAAAATACAATCCATCCTTAAGTTTATCAATTTAAACCTCCAAGAGTGTAAATAGACCTCCAATTATCAAATTAGATCTTGAAGAGTGATGACAAACCTCCAATAATCAAAACAAGCCTTTGTCCAAAGTTACACATATATTCAATGGCAATTTAATTCATATGAAGGTGCAAAAAGACATTACATAACATTTGTCCAAGTAACTACAAAGCCCAAAATGACCAATGTGGCTCACCAAACTGTTGTCATGTTCAAATTTACAAAACATTGCAACTAATAAAGCTTTTGTTGTTGTCACTTCACATACAAAAAGATTATTTTACCTAGAGGTTTCCAATTCCAAGCTAGAATCCTTGTATGATTTGGTGTTTGAATATTTTCAATGAATATGTCAATTGCATGCAAATATGATTTCAAGCAAAAAAAACTTCAAACTTGAGGCATTCTTGAAAAGATTGTCTAGGAATGCCATTAATTGCAACAATAATTAGGTATGATCTATGATCTATCTGAGCAATTTCCAATGCATTCTATGGCATGCTCTCACATACAACCCTAACCACTCTATGCTTATTTTATGAAGATGTCAAAGCATGAAAATGATCACGAGCAAGCTTGGCATGATGTGTTTTAGAACAAGGGCATCAATGAATGGAGGCAACAACATACTTGCACCATGAATTGCAACATGGTTGGGGCAATTCACATTTTAGAATTCATGGATTAGGTCTGACACACATGTTGAGTTTGAAGGATGTCCACTTGATAATGATTGTGTTAAACATGTATACAAAAACATGTAGAAAAAGCTCACAAAGCTTCGAGCAAAACATAAAAATA
>Ga0116229_10001462_pt1 | contig 37060 bp, 37 predicted proteins | sample S1TSphgellanicum_3_FD_87313 | JGI IMG/M metagenome (GOLD analysis project Ga0116229, IMG submission 87313) | Host-associated microbial communities from peat moss isolated from Minnesota, USA - S1T2_Fc - Sphagnum magellanicum MG | ecosystem: Host-associated > Plants > Peat moss > Unclassified...
AAGGCGCTGGGATCAAGCCTCAAACTTGGCAGAGGGCAGCGACGTCGGGGAATGGGCCACCGAGATTCGCCGCGAGATCGTCGAGCTCCGAACGCGAGCCGAGGACTGTTGGGTTAAGGCACATCCGAGGCCAGGCGATTTCGCAATCCACTGAACTCGGTCTCAGTGCCTCGCGCGCCTGACGGCGCACTCGGAAAACAAAGACGCAGCTTCACCGCCGGTGCGGAGGGCTGCGGTCGGGCTCTGCGCGTTGTGAAGGCTCCGCGCCCGCCCGCTCCCCCACCTCGCCCGTGACGACATTTCTATCTGGCGCCCAGCGCGACCTCTAACTGGCGTAGACATGGTGGCCTGAAACAATCGAGTGGGAGTGAGGTGTTGCGGCGAAGCCAATCGATCGATCAAGATGGATGCCGCCGAACAGAAGAAGGCAAACCCTTGACCGGGACGAACACGACGCTTCCAACGATCAAGGCCGATGACGACAGCAAGGCGCGGATCATCGCGGCCGCGCGGCATAGTTTCGCGTCTGTGGGGTTCGAGGGCGCGTCGACCCGGCGGATCGCCGAGGCGGCAGGCGTGGCTCAGAGCCTACTGCTCTATCAATTCGGCTCTAAGGACGCGCTATGGCGCGCGGCGATGAATGATCTTTACGGGGGGATCGACCCGCGCATGTCTCGGCCATTGGCCGTCGTCGGGCACGGACCCATCGTTGATCGTCTCATGGCCATCGTCACGGCCTTCATCGCGCTTTGCGCCGAGGACGCTGATATTCACAGGATCATGACTGTCGAAGGCCGGCGCGACACTGATCGTTTGAAATGGCTTGTCGAAACCCACCTGTGGGAGAATTACCTTAAATCCTGTACCGTGATCCGCGAGGGGCAGGCTGCCGGGTGGTGCGGGCGGGCGACCCGAGCGCGATCGCCGACTTGATCCGGGCGCTTCTGATCATTGGTGAGCATGCATAGCGCGCGGAGCGCTGCGATCCCTGAGCCGTCGGCGCGGCGATGAGCGCGCTGAGGATCCTTTTTGGCGACCAGCTTTCGCATGATATCGCCGCACTGAAGGGGCTCGATCCGGCGCGTGACGTCGTGCTGATGATGGAGGTGGGGGACGAGAACACCTATGTGCGGCATCACAAGCAGAAGATCGTACTTGTCCTATCAGCCATGCGTCATTTCGCGGCCGAATTGCGCGGGCGCGGTGTCATGGTGGATTATGTGCGCCTTGATGACCCCCGTAATAGCGGCGACCTGACGGGCGAGGTTCAGCGTGCGGCGGAGAGGCTCGGCCCGGACCGGCTGGTGGTGACCGAGCCCGGCGAATGGCGGGTCCAGGCGATGATCGAAGGCTGGGAGGCTCTGACCGGCCGGCCCGTCGAGGTGCGCGCCGACGACCGCTTTTTCGCCAGCCGCGCGCGCTTCGCCGCCTGGGCGCGGGGACGACGGACTTGGCGGATGGAGCACTTCTACCGCGAGATGCGGCGCGAGCACGCCATCCTGATGGAGGGTGCGGCGCCCGCCGGCGGGGAATGGAATTTCGACGCGGAAAACCGCAAATCGCTGCCCGCGTCCGTCACGCCGCCGGACCGGGCGCGCTTTGAGCCTGACGCCATGACGCGGGACGTTACGGCCATGGTCGAACAGCGCTTTGGCGATCATTTCGGCGAACTGGACGATTTTGGTTGGGCGGTGAACCGCCAGGACGCCCTGCGGGCTTTGGTCAATTTCATCGACGTGGGCCTACCGCGCTTTGGCGACTACCAGGACGCGATGAAAGCGGGGGCGCCTTTCCTGTTCCACTCGCTGCTGGCCCCGGCTTTGAACATCGGCCTGCTGTCGCCGCGCGAGGTCTGCGTCGCCGCCGAAGCGGCCTGGCGTTCGGGCGCAGCGCCGCTGAACGCCGTCGAGGGGTTCGTGCGGCAGATCCTGGGTTGGCGCGAATATGTGCGCGGCGTCTATTGGACCTTGATGCCGGGATACGAGACGCGAAACGCGCTCCAGGCCACGCGTCCCCTGCCGGCCTTCTACTGGACCGGCGAGACGCCCATGCGGTGCCTGCGCCAGGCCGTCGGCGACACATCGCGCTATGCCTATTCGCATCATATTCAACGCCTGATGGTCACCGGCAATTTCGCGCTCCTCGCCGGCGTCGCGCCGCGCGAGATCGAGCGCTGGTATCTGGCAGTCTATGCCGATGCGTTCGAATGGGTAGAGATGCCGAACACCCTCGGCATGGCCGTGTTCGCCGACGATGGGCAGATGGCGTCAAAACCCTATGCGGCGTCGGGGGCCTATATCAATCGAATGTCGGATTTCTGTTCGGGGTGCGCCTATGACGTCAAGCGGAAGACGGGCGAGGGGGCCTGTCCCTTCAACTACCTTTATTGGGCGTTTTTGATTCGGAGCCGGGATCGTCTGGCGAGCAACCCCCGGCTGGCCATGCCCTACCGAACGCTGGCGGCTTGGTCATCGGAACGCCAGGCCGCGATTGTCGCCGAGGCCGAAGATTTTCTGGGTAGGCTTGAATAGGGCGAGGGGAGTGGGTTCAAAATACCCTTGTACAAGCCTGCGTCCTAGCGGCGCATCTCACTGCGGCGCATCGGCATGGTATCGATCAGCGCTGCGATCTCGGACGCGGCCACCGGCGTGTTGCGCCGCAGCTTGACCCCGCCATCCTTGCCGACCAGCAAGATTTCAAACGTCGCGCCGGCAGCAACCCCCAGTTCCGGCCGCGTGCGGCGTGCGATTTCAGGCGTCATATCCTGCACCACCACATCGCGATCGTGCAGGAGGGCGGCGTTCTGCTCAAGGGATAGGTGCTCCTCAGCTGCGCGCGGGTCACGGGGCTCGCCCACCACCACGACCAGCCTGTGGGCCGACGGCGCGGCAGCCGCCGTCATCAGACTTAAAACCATCAAAAACGTCCTCGGCCCACTCCGCATCCTATGCCTCCAGGCGTCCGCAAATGCGCATCTCGCCTTGCTTAACACGGGCCAACGGCCGGCGGGGCTTTTGCTGAACATCGCGCCATCGGCCGGCTTGTCTTCTCCAATGCATCAGGCCGTCGGGTGCGCGGACGCCGCTCCTCAGACCATCGAGCCGCCGAGCTGAAGCGAACTGATATCTCGGGGCCTGGATTTGGCCGGCGGCGACGACAAGGGGCTGTAAAGGCCGTTCGATGGGCTGAATCATGCAGGGCGCCTCAAGGCAGAAATACGCCCGGCCGGGTGATCTGGCCAGGGACGCTCAGGCCCTCGGTTGATCAGGCGACAGGCGTTTATCGGGCACGACCGTGCGTCGCAGGTCTGCATCCAAGTCTAGCGCCGGCGGCGAATATGGGCTGAAGGACGCGGATGGTCGCGTCCGGCGGCGCAGGAGGCGGCCATGCATGGCTTCGGTGATTTCGCGTTCGGATTCTGGTGGCTAATTTTTCCGCTGATGGGGTTCGCCTACGGCGGCTTCAACATGTTCCTCCACTACCGGCGCAGCCAGCAGGCCATGGAAGTGCTTAAGGCGTACGCCCAGCAGGGCAAGGATCCGCCGCCAGAGGTGATGGCCGCCGTGACCGGTCTCAACGCGGGTGGCCCGGCGCCGCCTCCGCCCGGGGCGCCTTACGGAGCCAATCCCTATAATCCGCCCTATGGCCCTGGCTACGGCGGCTGGGGCGGACCGTGGGGCGGGGGATGGGGTTGGGGTCGTTGGGGCTGGCGCGGCCCTATGTGGGTCTGGTCGCGCGCGGTCACCTTCGCCGCCGTCGCCATCGGCTTCACCTTCGCCGGTCAGTTCTATAGCGGCGAGCCCAATGCGGCCAAGGCGTTCACGCTCGTGGCGGTCATCATGGGCGTGCTGGCTGTCTGCTTCGGGGTCATGGCGCTGATCCAAACCCTGTTCTACCGCAATGCGCCCAAGCCCTGAGGGCGGCTGTGCGAATTGCGTCGAGCAGGCGCTGGTCGCCAGTGCGCGGGCCGGATCAACGGCCGCGTTCTCAGCCCTTGTGCAGCGCCACCAACAGGCGGTGCGCGCCTTCGCCCGGCGGCTCGGCGGCGATCTGGTCGAGGCCGACGACCTGGCCCAGGAGGCGTTCGTGACAGCCTGGTCGCATCTCAACCGCTTCGACGGACGCGCTTCGTTTCGGGCCTGGCTGTGCGGCGTGGTCTACCGCAAAGCGCTGACCGCGCGGCGCGGGGCCATCCGCGGCATGGGGCGCGACGGCGCCTACGCCGGGAGCCGCGACTGGGGCGTGCGTGCGACCGAGCCTGCGGCGAAGACCGCCCTCCGACGCGCTATGTCCGCCCTGCCCGTCGACCAGCGCGCAGCTGTCGCTCTTTGCCTGGCCGGCGACTTTTCTCATGCTGAGGCGGCCGACGCGTTAAACCTGCCTTTAGGTACGGTGAAGTCGCATGTGAACCGGGGTCGGGCTAAACTGCTCGAATTGATGGGAGGGGCCGATGTCTGAGTCAGAGCCCTCTGGGGTCGGCGGACTCGATCTTGCGGTCCTGTTCGCCGAGGACATACCGCCGGCGCACGACACCGAATTTGTCGCCGCCGTCGTTCGCCGGGCCGGGCGCCAACGGTTGGCGTTTGAGCTTATGTGGTCAGGACTGGTCGCGGCGCTGAGCGCCCTGGTGCTCTGGTCGATTGGTCCGGTCCTGGGGCCGGTGATCAAGCCCTTTGCCGGGCTTGCGGCGGTGTTCGCACCGATCGGATTGTTGGTCGCCGCGGTCCTCTTTATGGTTCATCCGCGTACGGCGCCGATCTGAACCGGCCCGTCACTGGGCAGCCTTACCAAGATTTCATCCGTCGGGTCGCATCTGAACACGGCTTGGAACGCCTCTTTAGGGGTAAGACCAACCTCAACGGCCGACATGGCCGCAAAGCCTTTGGAGACAAAAATGGATGGACCAGAAGTCGTGGGGGCGGTGGGGACGCTGGTTCCCATCTCCTTCTTCGCGATGATCGCAGCGATCGTGGTCGTCCCGCAGATACTGAAATCGCGCGAGCGGGCGCGGCTTCATGACACCCTGAGGACAGCGTACGAGAAAGGGCACCCAGTCCCGCCTGAGCTCATCGAAGCGCTGCAGACCGATCGATCGGTTTCTTTGCCAACCGACCGATCTCAGAGCGATCTTCGCGCGGGCATCATTTGGCTGTTTGTCGGACTTGGTTTTGTTGGGATCGGCGCCGCGTTCTATTGGGCCCTCTATAACGTCGGGGGCGCCATCGAAACCTTCGGTAGCTTCGCGGCCATCGGGGCGATCCCGATCTGCATTGGTCTGGCCTTCCTTGTTCTGTCCTTCGTTGGGCGGACCAAGGTGAAGTAAGCGCCGGATCGAGGGCAACAGGCATGGCCCTTGCGGCCGCACACGACGCCAAGACGCCGCTGGGCGCCCTGCACGACCTTGAGCTGGCTGCGCTCGCCGCCAGCGGGGACCGGCGGGCGTTTGGGGAACTCGCGCGCCGCCATAGCTCCGCAGTCCGCGCGCTCCTTCGCCGCATGGGTGCGGACCCGGCGCTCGCCGACGATCTCGCGCAAGATGCATTCTTGGCGGCGTTCGAATCGATCGGCGACTTCCGCGGCGAGGGGGCGTTCGTCGGCTGGGTTAAGCGGATCGCCGCGCGCCTCTACCTGAAAAGATGGCGCAAACGCGCCGAGCTCGACCCTTTGGAGGTCGAAGAGATCCCCGAGGCTTCAGACGGGGAGGGCGAAGCGGCCCTTAAGATCGATCTCGATGGGGCCCTTGCATCCCTGTCGGAGGCGGAACGGTTGTGCGTATCGCTGTGTTATGGCGCCGGCCTTTCTCATGCTGAGGTCGCCGCCGCCCTAAAAGCGCCGCTTGGTACGGTGAAGTCTCATGTCAAACGTGGTCTGGATAAGCTCAAGCGCCATCTGGCGGCGCCGAACGAAACAGCTCCGGCTGGAACAGGGAGACGGGCAGGTGTCTGATGCTTCCTTTGAGGCGCGATTGCAGCGCTTGTTCTCCGATCATCCGCACTACCCGGATGCGCCTCTTTTTGCCGTCGAGGTCGAGAATCGGCTGTCGCGGGGCTGGGCGCTACGGCGCGTGCTGATCAGCGCTGCGGGGGTGGCGGGCGGCCTGATCGCAGTCGCCCAGATCACGGGCGCCGGCCTTATCGGGCGAATTGGCGCGGCGAGCCAGGTGGCTCAAGAGGCGGCTTCGGCTTTGCATACGGCCGCCGCGCGCATACCGGGGCCGATCGGGGGAGTGGGCCAACTGGCGCTTCCCTTCGGCGGCGAGGTGTTTTGGCTGGTGGCCGGGTTGGCCGTCCTCGCGGGCGCTCTTCTGGCCGGCCGATCAATCCAACAGATCTAGGCCCTATCTCCACCGGGGAGGCCGCAATTTCGCCATCGGCGCAGGGCTCCGTCGGCAGCCGACCGATCACGCGCCATTTGTGCGCGCGTCCGTCCTCCTCTATGGGGTCGCTTTGAGAGGGATCGCGCCAAGCGACAGCGCGGCGGCCCAGAATAGTTGCGGAGAGTAAGAGAACACGTGGCCGACGTTTTTGATGAGGTCGAGGAGGAGCTCCGCGCCGCCCGATATCAGGCGATTATACAAAAGGGCTGGCCGTACGCCGCCGGAGCCCTGTTGCTGGCGCTATTCGTTATGCTGGGCGTATGGGGCTATAACCAACATAGCCGCAGCGAGGAGGCCAAAGCCTCTGTGACCTATGATCAGGGACTTCAATCCCTGGCCACGGGCGATCTCGACGGGGCCGACGCCAAGTTCGCCAGCTTGGCCGCCTCTGCGCCAGCCGGGTACCGGACTCTGGCTCTGATGCAGCAGGCGGGCGTTAGGGTTCAGCGGAATAAGCCGGACCAAGCGGCGCTTTTGCTCGATCAGGCGGCCAAGATTGCACCCGATTACATTCTCGGCGACGCGGCTCGGCTTAAGGCGGCTTTGCTGCTTATGGACACGCGCTCGCTGAGCGAAATTGAGAGCCGTCTCACGCCGTTGATCGACGACAAGCGGCCCTTCCATCTCATGGCGCGCGAAGCGCGCGCCATGGCCTTGCTCCAGGCCGGCCGGCCGCAAGAGGCGCAGAGCGACCTCAGCGTCTTGTCCCTTGCTCAGGATGTCTCGCAGGAGACCCGCCAGCGCGCGGACGCCGCACGAATTTTGATACAGTCCGGCTCCGCCGCCGCCTTGCCCGCAGCGTCCAAGGCGGCGCCGGCTCCCGTGCCGCCCGCCGCTTCACCCTCACCGTTCTTGGCCAACGCCGGAGCCGCCCAATGATCCGCCTTGGTTCGAAAGCCCGCGAACGGACGACGGATTTCAGGACGATTGCTGGCGTCGCCGTGCTTGTTTCAGCGGCGATCAGCCTCTCGGCATGTTCGGGGTTCAACGTCCCAAAGATTCCAGGTTTTGGTCAGAAACAAAAACACGCATCGGCCAGGGTGGCGCCCGGTCAGCGCATTCCCGTGCTCTCCTCTGATCAAAATCTCACCCCTGCGCCCGCGCTAAAGGGCGTGGATTTCGCACTCCCGCCGCCGCAGCATCTGGCGGACTGGCCAGTGCCGGGCGGGAACCTCGAGCAGGCCGTTGATCACATCGACGCAGGCGCCGAACTGAAGGTGGAATGGCGCCATAAGATCGGCGCCGGCGTGAGCAAGTTCACACACATCATGGCTCCGCCCGTCGTTGGCGACGGACATATCTTCGCTATGGACGGAAGGGCCAGGGTCACCGCCCTCGACGCCGCTTCGGGCAAAGAAGTGTGGAGCGCCGATCTTTCGGACAAGAAGGGCCCGGACCGCGAGGCCTTCGGCGGCGGGATCGCCTTTGGGGACGGGATGATCTTCGTCTCCTCCGGGTACCGGTTCGTCGCCGCACTCGACGCAAAGACAGGACATTTGGTCTGGCGCGTGCCGACGTCCTCGCCCGTACATGGCGCACCGACCGTCGCGCAGGGAAAAGTTTATGTGATCGACGTGGTCGATCAATTGCAGGTTTACGACGAGAAGACCGGGAGCTCTGTTTGGACCTATCAGCCGTTGGAAGAGCCGGCGCGGATGCTGATCGCTTCAAGCCCTGCTGTTTCGGGAGAAGAGGTGGTCGCCCCGTTCGCCTCTGGCGAATTGGTCGCCCTGTCGACGGCCAACGGCACCGATCTTTGGACCGACGTTCTGTCGCTGACCAACCGGAACAACGCCTTGTCGGAGATCCGGGACATTTCTGGGCGTCCGGCCATCTATCGCGGTTTTGTTTACGCGGGGAGCCACTCGGGTGTGATGACGGCGGTTGATCTGCGCACGGGCGCCACTGCCTGGTCGCTCCCGTTGGCGATGATTTCCTCGCCCTGGCCCGCAGGCGACGTGGTCTACGCGATCAGCGAAACCGGCGATGTGGTCTGCGCCGCGCGCGACAGTGGGCAAATCTATTGGATTCGCAGGCTGAACGAGCCCCTGCGCAAAAAGTTTAGGTCCAACTGGTCCGGGCCCATCCTGGCTTCCAATCGGTTGCTTTTGGTGTCCGACAAGGGCGTGATCCTGGCCCTTGATCCCCATACGGGAAAGGACCTTAAGACGGTGAAGCTCGGGCCCAAGCAAGGCGCCTTCCTGTCTCCGATCGCGTCAGGCGGGCTGCTTTACATTCTTGCCGACGACGGCGAGCTGATCGCGATCCGCTAGGGCATGTCCGGCAAAGGTTCACATGCTTGGCGCGCTATCCGCGGCACCCGGCGCTGTGCGCTGGCCGATCTTTGTGCAGCGCGATTGACAGAACTGAAGCATGAAGAGCTTCGCGTGACCTGATGGCGCTGAAGCTCGCCATTGTCGGGCGTCCCAACGTCGGTAAGTCGACCTTGTTCAATCGCCTGGTCGGGAAAAAACTGGCCATTGTCAACGATCAGCCAGGTGTCACGCGCGATCGGCGTATGGCGGCTGGAAGACTGGGCGATCTTGAGCTTGAACTGATCGACACCGCAGGGTTTGAAGACGTCGACGACGAGAGCCTCGAGGCGCGCATGCGCCTCCAGACCGAGCGGGCGATCGAGGAAGCCGATGTCGCTCTGTTCGTGATCGACGCTCGCGAAGGCGTTACGCCGCTTGATCGCATCTTCGCTCAGCTGATCCGTCGCCGGAACAAGCCTGTCGTGCTTGCCGCCAATAAGGCGGAAGGCCGGGCCGGTGATCTTGGGGCGGGGGAATCCTTCTCCCTCGGCCTCGGCGAGCCAGTTCTGATCTCCGCCGAACACGGCGAGGGCATGAGCGACCTGTTCCACGCCATTTTGGCCGCCGGTCCGGCCGAACCAGAGATCGAGGCTGAGGACGAGTCCGAAAAACCCGTCCGCATCGCCATCATTGGCCGGCCGAACGCGGGGAAATCCACCCTGGTGAACCGGTTGATCGGAGAAGATCGGCTGTTGACCGGGCCTGAAGCGGGCATCACCCGTGATTCGATCTCAGTCGATTGGGACTGGCAGGGCCGATCCATTCGCCTTATCGATACGGCGGGGCTTCGCCGCAAAGCCCGGGTGCAAGAGACCCTGGAGAAGCTCTCCACCGCTGACACGATCCGTGCGATCACCTTCGCAGAGGTCGTTATCCTGGTGATGGACGCCCAGAACGCGTTCGAGACCCAGGACCTTCAGATCGCCGATCTCGTCGAGCGGGAGGGGAGGGCGCTGATCTTCTGCCTGGCCAAGTGGGACCTCGTCGCTGAACCGCAGGCGCGACTGGCTGAACTTCGCGAGCTCGCCGAACGGATGCTGCCCCAACTGCGCGGCGCGGCCTTGGTGGCCCTGTCCGCGGAGACGGGACGGGGCATAGACCGATTAATGCCGGCTGTAATCGAGGCGTACAAGACCTGGTCGGTCAAAGTGAAGACCCGAGATCTCAACGACTGGCTTACGCTCGCAACCCAACGCCATCCGCCGCCGGCCGTGAATGGCAAACGCATCAAGCCCAAGTATATGGCCCAGCTGAAGGGGCGACCGCCGACCTTCGTTCTGTTCGCAAGCCGCGCGGAACACTTGCCTGAACAGTACCGGCGTTATCTTATCAATTCCCTTCGCGAGAGCTTTGATCTGCCAGGCGTACCGATCCGGATCACCATCAAGTCCGGAAAAAATCCCTACGCCGACGAGAGCGATGGTCAGCGTAAGGTCGCAAGGCCCGTCTATCCCGTGCGGAAGGCCTCAGCGGTCAGAAGCGCCGAAGATAAGGCGGAGGCTAAGGCCCAGGCGTCAAAATCACCCGGTCAGCGGATAGCGATGCAAAGAAGGCTTACCGAGGCTGAGAACGCCGGTCTAAGGCCAGCTGCGAAAAAACCGGCCGGTTCTAAACTGCCCGGCAAGCGCACGGCGCCGACAAGCGCGCCCGTCAAGCCCGTCAAGGCTAAGCCCTTGTCCTTCGCCCAGCGTCGTTCTCAACGGACGCCGACGACCCACAAACTCCGCAAGGACGCGCCGCGTCGACCCACCAAGCGCTGACGTTTACGCCCCAGGCGAGGGGGACGGCAGGAACTGGAAATAGGCCGGCGGCTCCCGGTCGGCCCGCACAAGCGCGATTAGGTCCGGGACCAGGGCCTCAGGCGGTGGGAGTATGGACGCGTCTTCGCCTGGAAAGGCGGCCGCGCGCATGCGTGTGCGCATCGGGCCTGGGCTAAGCAGAACAGCGCGCACCTGCGTATGCGCCATTTCATCGGCCCAGGCCCTCACCAGGTTGTCGAGCCCGGCTTTGGATGCGCCGTAGGCGCTGAAGAAAGCGCGGGGCTCTTGCGCCAATCCGGTTGTTACAAAGATCGCCCGTCCAGCGTCGCTCTTGCGCAGCAGGGGTTCCAGCGAACGGATCAGGCGGAAGTTGGCGGTAAGATTGACGGCGACTGCCCGCTCAAACGTCCTTGGTTCAAGATGAGCCGTAGGGGACAACTGTCCAAGATCGCCCGCGCAGGACACGAGAATATCCAGCTGGCCCCAACGCTCGAAGATCTGTCCGCCCAGCTGGTCGATGCCCTCGCCGTTGCGGATGTCTAAGGGCGCCAGGGTCGCGTGCGTGCCGGCGCGGCCGTAAACTCGGTCGCCCAAGCCCTCCACCCCGCCTTGGGTCCGGGCGGTGGCGATCACATGGGCGCCGGCCCGGGCGAGGCCGAGGGCGGCCGCACGTCCGATCCCGCGGCTAGCGCCGGTAACGAGGGCGATCCGCCCGCGGAGCGGTTTGTCATCACTCATGAGGGGCTGCTTAACCGCATCCGGACCGCTTGTCGCTAGGGGACAAGCGGCGACTTTATCGCGGTCTCAGGCTGGGTCGCGCGCGCCTCTCATGGGATCCACGTGCGCGCGATGGCGAGGCTGAGATCAACATAACCGCCTGCGGTCCGGGGTTTTGGTCAAGCGCGCGACCGATCAGGCGCTCAGTAACGACAGTTGCACCTCCATCGGCGCGTTGCGGCCTTCGGCGATCTCGCGGTCGAGGAGGCGGGTGGGGTAGTCGCCCGTAAAATAGTGGTCGGTGAACTGGGGATGCACGGGGTCGCGTGGTCCGGCCTCCATCGCCCAGTAAAGCCCCTCGACGGACAAAAACCCGAGGCTGTCGACCTCCAAGAGCTGTTCCATTTCCTTCAGGGTCTTGGTGGCGGCCATCAGCTTGTCCCGATCCGGCATGTCGATCCCGTAAAAGTCCGGCCACTTGATCGGCGGGGAAGCGGAGCGAAGATGAACCTCTTTTGCCCCAGCGTCGCGCACCATGCGCACGATCTGGACCGAGGTTGTGCCGCGCACGATGCTGTCGTCAATTAAGATGACCCGTTTGCCATCGAGCACAGCGCGATTTGGGCTGTGCTTGCGCCGTACTCCGAGCTCGCGGATGCCCTGGCTGGGTTGGATGAAGGTTCGACCGACATAGTGGCCACGAATGATCCCAAGCTCGTAAGGGAGCCCAGACGCCTGGGCGTAGCCGATGGCGGCGGGCACGCCGGAGTCTGGCACGGGGACAACCACGTCGGCCTCCGCCGCCGTTTCCGCCGCCAGCCGGGCGCCCATGCGCTTTCGAACGTCGTAAACCGAGCGACCGTTCACCACCGAGTCGGGCCGCGCGAAATAGACGTACTCAAACAGGCAAGGGCGGGCGCAGGCGGCGGGAAACGGTCGCAGCGACTCGACCCCGTCCTCAGAAATCACCACCACCTCGCCGTGCTCGATGTCGCGTACGAAGCGGGCCCCGATCATGTCGAGCGCGCAGGTTTCGGAGGCCAGGATATGGCGACCCTCAAGGATGCCCAGCACCAGGGGCCGGATGCCGAGGGGATCGCGCGCTCCGATCAGCTTCTTATTGGTGAGGGCGACGAGAGCGTAGCCGCCTTCGATCTGCGCGAGGGCGTCGATAAAACGGTCAATCATCCGCGCTTTTCGCGACCGGGCGACGAGGTGAAGGATGACCTCGCTGTCGGAAGTTGACTGGAAGATGGCTCCTTCCGCCACCAGCTGGTGACGAAGGGTAAGAAAGTTGGTCAGATTGCCGTTGTGGGCGATTGCGATGCCGCCGGACTCCAGATCGGCGAACATGGGCTGGACATTCCTCAGCACGCTGGCGCCGGCGGTGGCGTAGCGTGTGTGGCCGATCGCTCCGCGACCCGGGAGCCGCTGGGTCAGGTCGGGCTGATCAAAGGCTTCGCCCACGTGGCCCATATGCCGTTCTGTATGAAAACGCCGTCCATCAAATGCGGCGATGCCGCAAGCTTCTTGCCCGCGATGCTGGAGGGCATGAAGGCCTAGCGCGGTGATCGCGGACGCCGCCGGCAGGTCCCAGACTCCGAACACGCCGCATTCGAGACGCAAGGCGTCGTCGTCATCGTCGCGGTAAGGTCGATCCATGTCGCTCATCGCGTGCGCTCCACCAGACTGTCGAGCTGGTCCCGGCTGCGTTGGTCATAGCCCCGCGTCCTATGATGACGGACGGTCGGAGGCGGGGTTGGCGGCGCGGACGCGGCGCCGGATGGGTTGGTTTCCCTCGTATCTGGGCTGTCGTCTCCGTTCAACAAGGCGCCGGGGTGACCAAACGCCCTGAGGTCAGTCGGCGCAAGCTTGGCGATAAGCTGTCCGGAGCTGCTGGCGAGGGGGTAGAAGAAGGCCGAGGTTATCCATTCGGGTTTGAGAGCGGCCGGAGTGGCGCGGTCGAACACCAGGGCAAAAAGTCCGAGCAAGATCAGCGCCCGCGCCGTACCCACAAAGAGCCCGGCGATGCGGTTGAGCCCTCCGATCAGCGCCTGGCGGTCTATTTGTGCGGTCAGCCAGCGGGCAAGAAGGGTCAACGCGAAATAGACGACGACGAAGCCTAGGATCGCCGCGGCGGCCACGGCCATCCAATGCGGGTGGAACAAAGAGGCTGTGACCCGCGAGGTCGCCGGCAGGAACGTCAGGGCCAGGATAGCCGAAAGGGTGAAGGCGAAAAGGCCTACCAGTTCGCGCACGGCTCCGCGGTGATAGCCCATGAGGGCGGACACGGCGATCAGCGCCCCCGCGATCAAGTCGAACAGGCTCAAGCCCAAAGTTCCCAGAACGATCCGCGACGACGGTTCGTCCGAACCGGTCGTAAGCTGCTTTGGGGGCAAGCGGCAACGGGCCCGGAGCGACCCAAAAGCCGCAGGGCGTCAGGGCGCTCCGAAGTCGTTATCCTTGATCCGCTGAAGGGCGTCGGCCAGCCGTCCCACACCGAACACCGGAAAGCCCAATCCGCCGGCCGCCATCGGCGCCAGGGCTCGGGCAAATCCAAGTTTGGCGGCTTCGCGCAGGCGGGACTCCATTCGACCGACCGGACGGACGTCGCCAGCGAGGGAGATCTCTCCAAACACCACACAGTCCTGCGGCAGGGCTTCGCCGACGGACGAGGAGATCAAGGCCGCCGCTGCAGCAAGGTCGGCGGCAGGTTCGGAGATTCGCAGGCCCCCGGCGACGTTGAGGTAAATGTCGCGGTCTCCAAAGCTGAGGCCGCAGCGGGCCTCCAGCACAGCCAACACCATTGCGAGCCGCCCGGTATCCCAGCCGACCACCGCCCTTCGCGGGGTGCCATAGGCCGAAGGCGCGACAAGCGCCTGCACCTCGACCAGCACGGGACGCGAGCCTTCAATGCCGGCGAACACAGCCGCCCCGGCAGCGCGCCCACCGCTTTCGTTCAGAAAAAGGGCCGACGGGTTCTTCACCTCTCGTAGGCCGACCTCGCCCATCTCAAACACGCCGATCTCATCGGTGGCGCCAAAGCGGTTTTTCGCGGCCCTCAGAATTCGGAACGGGTAGCCACGCTCGCCTTCGAAGGAGAACACGGCGTCGACCATATGCTCAACCACGCGGGGTCCGGCGATTTGCCCGTCCTTGGTCACATGGCCGACGAGGACCACAGCCATCCCCCGCGTCTTAGCGAAACGCACCAGCTCTCCGGCCGCGGCTCGCACCTGGGTCACCGAGCCCGGTCCGGCCTCAAGCTGATCGCTCCAAAGGGTCTGAACGGAATCGATGATCACCAGATCAAAGCGGTCTCGCTTCAACCCTTCCATGATCTCACGAAGCCCCGTCTCCGCCGCCAGTTTCACGGGTGCGTGTCCAAGACCCATGCGCTGGGCGCGCGCTCGGATCTGCTCAATCGCCTCCTCGCCCGATACATAGGCGCAGTTCAGGCCAAGAAGGGAGGCGGAGGCGACGACCTGAAGCATCAGGGTCGACTTACCGACGCCAGGATCGCCGCCCACCAGAATTGCTGAAGCGGGCACCACTCCGCCGCCACACACCCGGTCGAACTCTTCGATCCCCGTCGCCATCCTCGGTGGCGTCGGTGTATCCACATCCAGGGTTTCAAAGACCAACCCGGTGCGGGCCTTAATGCCTTTTGACGCTGTGAGGGCTCCGGGCGGCCTAGGTCCGGAAACCTCCTCGACCAAGGTGTTCCATCCTAAGCAGGCGCTGCATTGGCCGGCCCAGCGCGATTGGACCGCTCCACAAGCCTGGCAGGTGTAAAGAGCGCCATCTCGGGCCATAAAAACTCGCCATATGCAAAATGTTCTGCGTTTGTACCGGATTTTGTTCTGAAGCCCAAGCCCAGGCTTCAACCTTTGCTGTCTTTGTGCGTTGGTGCAGCGGGGACGAGGAGACGATCATGACCATCATGGACAACGCCCGTATGCGGAACGTCGCCGCCCGCGCCAGGGGGCTGATCCTGCATCCCCAGGCGGAGTGGGCGCTGATCGACCTCGAACCGGCGACGATGAGGGGGCTCTACACCAGCTACGTCATGATCCTTGCGGCCATCCCGCCGGTCTGCGGGCTGATCGGCGGCCTCATTTTCGGGGTCGGCCTCGCGTCCCACGGCCTGCATACCTCACCGATCGGCCTCGTTGTCTCGGCGATCATCGACTACGCTCTGTTTCTTGGCGGCGTCTATGTCATGGCTTTGATCATAGAAGCGACTGCGCCCTATTTCGGTGGGACCAAGGACCGGATGCAGGCGATGAAAGTCGCAGCCTTTTTCCCGACGGCGGCGTGCCTGGCCGGCGTGTTCCGCCTGATCCCGGCCCTCGGCGCGCTCGAGATCCTCGGGCTCTATAGTCTTTTCATTCTCTGGATCGGCCTGCCCCGATTGATGCGGACCCCCGAAGACAAGGCGCTCATCTACACCCTTACGGTTCTTGTCTCCTCCCTGGTCGTAATGATTTTGATCAGTGTCGTCGCGGGGGCGGCGAGCACGTCCATGCAATAAAGACTTGGCGTACAACGCTTATCCCGTGATCGGGCCGACGGCCTGGCCGTGGATGAACTGGTCTACGTAAGGATTGCCCGACTGATCTATGTCCTTTGTGGGGCCGCGCCAGAGGATCTTGCCATCATGAAGCATGGCGATCTCATCCCCGATTTTACGCGCTGAAACCATATCGTGAGTGATGGATATGGCCGTGCAGCCCAGGCGCTGAACCTGCTCGACGATCAGCGCATTGATCACATCAGCATTGATGGGATCGAGCCCGGTGGTCGGTTCATCGAAGAACAGGATCGCAGGCTCCGCCGCCACCGCCCGCGCCAAGCCCACACGCTTTTGCATTCCGCCCGAAAGCTCGCCGGGATAAAGATCTATAACCTCAGGCCCCAGTCCAACGCGGCCAAGGGCGGCCACGGCGCGATCCTTGGCGTCGGGCCGCTTTACTCCATCGGCGTTGAGCAGGCGAAAGGCGACGTTCTCCCAAACCCTAAGGCTGTCGAACAAAGCGGCGCCTTGGAACAGCATGCCGAACGCCTTCGCCAATTTCCGCTGATCGACCCCGCCGAGCCGGGTCACATCTTGACCGTCGACCAACACCTTACCGGCGTCTGGGCGCATCAGACCGATGGCGATCTTCAAAGTCACCGACTTGCCCTGGCCCGAGCCGCCGATGATCACAAGCGAGCGGCCTCTCTCTACGGCAATGTCGACGCCCTTGAGCACAGCCTTGCCGGCAAAGCGCTTTGATACGCCTCGGAGCTCGAGCTTGGGTCCAACGCTCGGCGTGTCCGGTTTCGTCATTTGTGTGAGAACAAGCTGGTCAAAAGGTAGTCTGAAGCGAAGATCAGGATGGCCGCCGAGACGACAGCGTGGGTTGTCGCACGTCCGACGCCGCGGGCGCCGCCGGTGGCGTTATAGCCGTGATAACAGCCCATGAGGGCGACGATGAACCCGAACACCACAGACTTCAGAAGCCCCGAAACCACGTCCCAGCTTTGGAGGAAGTCCCAGGTATTCTTTACATAAAGGGCGCCATTGAAGTTCAGGGAGGCGACCGCCACCGCCCAGCCGCCCGCGACGCCGATTATGTCGGCCACGGCGGTCAGCATTGGCAGGACTATCATCGCCGCCATGAGGCGCGGCGCTATGAGATATCGAAACGGATCGACCGACAGGGTTTTGAGCGCGTCGATCTGCTCGGTGGCGCGCATGGCCCCGATTTCGGCGGCGATCGCGGCTGAGACTCTCCCGGCGAGCATGAGCGCGGCCAATACCGGCCCGAGCTCACGGGTTATTCCGAGCGCAACGATCTGGGGCATGATCTGTTCGGCGTTGAAGCGACCGCCGCCGGTATAGATGTTGAGCGCGAGGGCTGCGCCGGTGAAGACGGCCGTCAGCCCGATCACCGGCAAGGAGAAATAGCCGATCTGGACAAGCTGGCGGATGAGTTGACCAACAAACAGGGGCGCGGACATGGACGCTGCGACGCCCCGGCCGGCAAAAAGGGCTAGAGCGCCGGTGGTGCGGACCAAGCTGAAGGTCGAGCGGCCAAGGGCCTGAAGGGGGCTGAGCATGCTTACCAAGGCGTATCGTCAAGATAACGCCGTTCGGCGCGGGCTGCGAGGCGGACAAGCAGCTCATAGGCGATCGTGCCCGCGGCCTCTGCGGCGGCGTCGACCGGGATATGGCGACCGATGAGCTCCATCATCGCACCCGGGTGTGCGTCCGGGCAGTCGGTGACGTCGAACACGGTGAGGTCCATCGAGAGGCGGCCAAGGATCGGGCAAGCGCGCCCGGCCAGGCTTGCATAGGCTTTGGGGGAGGCGGCCCGCAACACGCCGTCGGCATAACCGGCTGCGACGACAGCCGCAAGGATTGGCCGGTCGGCGGTGAAGACAGCGCCATAGCCCACCGTCCCCCCTGGTCCGATTTCGCGGACCTGCAAGATTGGCGCTTCAAATGTCGCCACCGGCTTGATCCGCGCGTCTGGCGCACCCTGCGGGCCCCCGCCATAGAGGCAGATGCCCGTACGTACGACATCGAAGGTAAAGTCAGGACCCAAAAAGAGGCCGTCTGAGGCGGCGAGGCTGCGTCTGGCGTTCGGGAACAGGGCGGCGGCGTCCATGAACCGGCTGTGCTGCAGCCGGTTCATCGGGTGGGCTGGTTGATCGGCGCAGGCAAGATGGCTCATGATCAGATCAAACGGCTGACCGACAAGCGAGTGGGCCTCAAGAGCGCTTACGCCCAGGCGGTTTAAGCCGGTGTCGATCATGAGCGCAGCGGGACCCCCTCCGCTCGTCCTCCATGCTTGGACCTGTTCGATCGAGTTCAGCACTGGATCGAGCTTTGCGCTGTGCAGGGCCGGGGCCGCACCGTCGGGGCAGCCGTCGAGGACATGGATGACTGGACCGCCGCCCAGGGCTTGGCGCAGGCGTATGCCCTCGCTTAGGCGCGCAACGAAGAAACGCTTGGCGCCCGCGCGGGTCAGCCGCCGCGCCAATGGGATGGCGCCGAGGCCGTAGCCGTCCGCTTTGACGACCGGCGCCACTTCAGCCCCTGCGGCCTCTCGGGTCAGGGTCGAATAGTTCGCCGCGACGGCGGCGAGATCGATCGTCAGGCGAGAGGCTGGGGACACGCTGCTGCCTAGCCTGTCCGTCCTAGGCTGAGAAGCGCGCGCTTGGCGGCCGCTGGTGCGGGAACGGGCGAACCTTACGCTGAGGGCCAGGCTGGGCGCCGCGAGGGCGGCCCTTCGCCCGGTCGTCAGCGTGTCTCATAGCGGTCGCTGCGGGCGAGATTGCCGAACTTGGTCAGGTCGTCGTTGAACGATAAGCGCACGGTGCCAATGGGGCCATGGCGCTGCTTGCCGATGATGACCTCGGCCAGCCCACGCACCTGATCCATGCGCTCTTGCCATTCAAAATGCTTGGCCTGATCCTTCACGTCCGGCTCCCCGCGGCCGAGGTAGTAGCTCTCACGGTAGACGAACATCACACAGTCCGCGTCTTGCTCGATGGAGCCTGACTCTCTTAAGTCAGACAGCTGCGGCCGTTTGTCCTCGCGGTTTTCGACCTGACGGGAGAGCTGTGACAGAGCGATCACTGGCACTGATAGCTCTTTGGCCAAGGCCTTCAGCCCCTGGGTGATCTGGCTGACTTCCTGAACGCGATTGTCATTGCGGCTCAGATCGCTGCCCGTGACGAGCTGCAGATAGTCGACCACGATCAGGTCAAGACCCGCCGTACGCTTAAGCCGTCGAGCCCGGGCGGTAAGTTTGGCGATCGAGAGGCCGCCTGTGGCGTCAATGTGCAGCGGCGCCGATTCAATCTCCAGGGCTGCGTCGCGCACGCGGGCGAATTCGCTCTGATCGATTTCGCCCTTGCGAAGTCTGTCCGATGAGACGCCCGACACCTCAGCCAGCAGACGCATGGCGAGCTGCTCTGCCGACATTTCCAGGGAGAAGAAGGCCACAACGCCTCCAGCCGACGTCTTCTTGCCGCCATCGGGCTCAATTTCGTAGGCGTAGTTGCGCGCCACATGAAACGCGATGTTGGTCGCCAGGGCGGTCTTTCCCATGGACGGTCTGCCGGCGATGATCAGAAGATCCGACGGATGCAAGCCGCCCAGTTTGGAATCGAGATCGATCAGGCCGGTCGAAACCCCCGCCAGGCCTCCATCGCGCGAATACGCCTCTGCAGCCATCTCGACTGCGCCGCGTAGGGCGGAGGCGAAAGGAATAAAGCCTGAAGACGCACTCCCGGTTTCGGCCAGGGTGAACAATTGCTGTTCGGCCGCTTCGATTTGATCGCGTGCAGTGCGTTCGGGTTCAGTGGTGGCTGCGTTGGCGATGTCGCCGCCGATGCGGATCAGGTCACGCCGCAGGGCGAGGTCGTAAATGGTGCGTGCGTAGTCAGGGGCGTTAGCCGCCGGTGGAGCGTTGTCGACCAGGTTGGCCAGATAGCGCACGCCGCCGAGCTCCTCGAACACAGGGTCGCGCTTGAACCGGTCCGTCAGCAGGGTGGGATCGGCCAACTGTCCGCGCCGGACGTGCTCTTCGATGACCGCAAACAGCCGACCATGGAAAGGCTCGTAGAAGTGACTTGGGCCAAGGGCGTCGATGAGCCGCTCATAGGCGCCGTTGTCGTAAAGGAGAATGCCAAGCAGAGCCTGCTCGGCTTCCACATTGCAGGGCATGTGGTCGATCGGCGGATCAGCCGGAGAATGGGGTTTAAAGTCGAAAGCGGCGGAGGTCATCGCGGTACCGATAGCTCAACCTCGCGGTTCCCGCGCGCGTCACTCTGCCTTCGTCCACAGCCGAATGGTCGCCTGTGGAACGACCGGTGGAAGCTTGGCGTTGGCGACCAGAGCTCTGCAATTAGGCGCACCATGACTGTCCCCGCCGACGTCCTCGACCGCTTTAAGCCGAAATCCTATGTCCAAGTCCGCAAGCTGATAAAGGATGGGGACCTTTTTCTGTGCCAAGGTCGAGATCCTTTCTCCAAGCTGATCCGCTGGTCTACGCGCAGCCCTTGGAGTCACATCGCGATCGCCTTTCGGATCGAGAGCCTCGATGAGGTGATCGTGATCGAGAGTGTGGAAAAGCTTGGGGTGCGCTGCGTGGCGCTTTCTGAATTCGTGTCTCGCGATTCAGAAGGAACCTCGCCTTATCCCGGCAAGATTCTCTTAGTCCGTCACAACGCCTACGGCGGCGGCCCGAAGGATCCGAAGGTCCGGGCGATGGCCCGGTTCGCCTTTGATCATCTCGGCTGCCGCTTCGCGCCGAATGAGATCACCAAGATAGCCTTGCGGATTATGACAGCTCAACTGTTCAACGTCCGGCGTCAGACCTCAAAGATGCTTCTTCCGAGCAACGAATTCATCTGCTCCGAATTTGTCGCGAAGGCCTATGCTGCGGCTAAGGTGAAGATCCCCTGGGACGGTCTCGGCTTCATCGCTCCGGCCGATTTTGCGAACGATCCCGATATCGTCCCCATCGCCCAGGTCGACGTGTCCCATCCCCCTCATCCTGAGCGCGGCGAGGTAAAGCGCGCCGCGAGGTCCGCAAAGCCGAACGGATGACGAGCGCCTCTCTCGATCATCGCCGCGAAGCGGAAGGCTTAGGATCTCAAGGCTGCCCTGGCGGTCAGGAAACCGGACCCGCGAGGATCCGGCGCCAAACCCCCAAGTTACGTATCGGAACCGTCAGCTGATCCTACCGGGCCGAGGCAAAATCAACGGCGCGGCCCCCGAGAGGACCGCGCCGCAGTCCGATCTGATGCGCGCGCCTAGGCGGCGAAGTCGCGGTCGTCGCCCTGGCTGCCCGCGCCGCCCTCGCGCATGTCCTGCGCCTGTTCGGCGGCCGCTGCGCGCTCTTCCTCAAACTGGCTTGTTATGACGTTCTCGCCTCGCGCCTGGCGATCCGCTTCATCGCTGGAGCGCGCGATGTTGATCTTGACGGTGACGACGACTTCAGCATGCAGGCGCACCTTAACCTCGTGCACCCCAAGGGTTTTGATGGGTTTGTCGAGGACCACTTGACTGCGGTCGACCTTACCGCCGTCAGCCTGAATCGCCTCAGCCACATCGCGGCCTGAGACCGACCCGTAAAGCTGGCCGGACTCACCCGCCGAACGGATCATCACGTAGGTTTCGCCATCGAGCTTCTCCCCCGCCTTTTCGGCCGCGCCTCGCGCCTCCGCGTTGCGGGCCTCGATCTGTGAGCGCTGGGCTTCAAACACCTTAAGATTGGCATTGGACGCCCGCAGAGCCTTAGATCGCGGCAAGAGGAAGTTGCGGGCGAACCCGTCCTTTACCGAAACAACGTCGCCGATGGCGCCAAGGCGCTCGACGCGCTCCAGAAGGATGACTTTCATAATCGCTCTCCCTTACTTCACGACATAGGGGAGAAGGGCGAGGAAGCGGGCGCGTTTGATCGCCTGAGCAAGCTTTCGCTGGTTCTTCTGACTGACGGCCGTGATACGCGACGGCACGATCTTACCGCGCTCGGAGATGTAGCGCTGCAAGAGCTTCACGTCCTTATAGTCAATCTTCGGCGCATTGGCGCCGCCGAACGGGTCAACCTTTCGGCGACGGAAGAAGGGGCGACGAGCGCCTCCGGATGACGCGGGGGCCGCGCCTGTGTCAGGAATGTCGGTCATGGCGGGATCCTATGCCGGAAATTCTTCGTAATCGCCGGTGCGAGGCTCGCGCTCACCCCGTTCGGAGCGCTCGCGGTCTCGGCGCGCCAGGATCGGAGACAGCTCTAGATCGAGCTCCTCGACGCGAACGGTGAGAGTGCGCAAAACGTCTTCGTTCAATGAAAGCTGACGTTCCATCTCCTTTACCGCCGCGGACGGCGCATCGATCGCCAGAAGCGAATAGTGCCCCTTGCGATTTTTGTTGATCCGGTAGGTTAGATTGCGCAAGCCCCAGTACTCGATCTTGGCGACGTGGCCGCCCTGTTCCTCGATGAGGTGTTTGAGCTGATCGTTGAGGGCTTCGGCTTGCTGCGGGCTGATATCTTGCCGCGCGATTATAACGTGCTCGTAGAGCGCCATAAAGATCCTCTTCCGGTGTTGGAGGGCGGCGCCGCCACAGGCCGGAAGACCGGTGGAAGCGATGGATCCCAGCGCGGGCAGATCACGGGACATCCCAGATCTGTTGCTTGCGCTCCGCGTGAGACCGCCCTCGGAGGAGCGCGGGCTGATACAGGAAAGGGCCGGTCGGAGCAAGGGCGCTCTCACCGTCGCTTTGCGCTGCGGGGGCGTGGGATGGTGGTTCAGCAGGGAGCCTGAGCATGGGTCGGCCGCCAACCCGTGTCGCAAACCGTATCCGCGCCCTGCGTTTTGAACACCGCGAGAGGGTTCAACAGATCCTCGCCCACGCCGTCGGCGTGACGCGCCAGACCATAATCGCCATCGATCAGGGCAAAAATTTCCCCACGCTTGAGGCGGCTTTCCGCATCGCCGCCGTATTGGGCGTCCGCTTCGAGCAGGTCTTCCAGTTCAGCCCCGGGGCGTAGGGGCGCATAACCCTTGGACGTCGTCGAAACTCGCTCCCCCTATCCACGACGTTGTCGCCCGCACACACGATCGCCACAGCCTATGCACAGGCGCGCGGCCGCCGGAAGCGGTGGGGGAGCGTCCACTCCATCGCTCTCGACGCGCGAAAATAAGAGGCTGCCCAACCCGGCAAAATGGGCATGTTATTGCTCATTCAACGGCAATTAGGCGCATCGGGTGCGCAGAAAACGGATTGAAAGAAATTTTGAGGTATTTCTTGCCTTTGACGGGCGGGTCTGGCATTTAACCGCAATGAGCGGAACGCGCGCCATTAACGGGTTTGGGACGTCGCGGCCGCTCCGGCTACGGCTTCGCGTGCGACTAATGGGCCCCTGGGGCTGAGAGGGGCGAGCCGATCGCCCCCCGCCGTCCAGGGGATCGCCGATAAATCTCTCGCATACCCTTTCTTTGGATACTTCAATGCCAATCAACCATCCAAGCTTCGGCCGCATCGCCGCCGATCGCGTGATCATTTTCGACACGACCCTCAGGGACGGCGAGCAGTCGCCGGGCTTCTCCATGACGCTGAGCGAGAAGCTTCGCATGGCTCAGTCCCTGGCTGAGCTTGGCGTCGATGTCATCGAGGCCGGCTTCCCGATCGCCTCGAACGATGATTTCGACGCCGTGCGTCGGATCGCTGAGGCTATTCGCGGGCCGGTGATCGCCGGCCTTGCCCGCGCCGCGCCAGGCGATATCGTTCGGGCGGCCGAGGCGGTCAGGGGAGCGCCCCGCCCGCGCATTCACACCTTTATTTCAACGTCAGCGCTGCACATGAAGGCCAAGCTTCAGCTTCAGCCTGACGAGGTCATAGAGCGCATCGCCGGCTCAGTCGCGTTGGCCCGCAACCATGTGCCTGACGTGGAATGGTCGGCTGAAGACGGATCGCGCACCGACCCGGATTTCTTGTGTCGGGCGGTTGAAACGGCGATCAAAGCCGGGGCGACCACCATCAACGTCCCCGATACGGTAGGCTACGGCATGCCGGATGATATGGCTGGGATCTTCGCCATGCTGATCGCCCGGGTTCCCGGCGCCGACGCGGTCATCTTCTCGACCCACAACCACAACGACCTTGGCCTCGCCGTCGCCAATTCCCTGGCGGCGGTCAAGGCTGGAGCACGACAGATCGAGGGGGCGATCAACGGAATTGGCGAGCGGGCCGGAAACTGTTCCCTCGAAGAGGTGGTCATGGCGATGCGCACACGGCCCGACGTCTGCCCGTACACAACGCAGATCGTGAGCGAGAACATCCTCAAAACCTCGCGTCTGCTTTCCACCACGACCGGTTTCGATGTCCAGCCGAACAAGGCTGTAGTTGGTCGCAACGCCTTCGCCCATGAAAGCGGCATTCACCAGGACGGCATGTTGAAAAACGCCCTGACCTACGAGATCATGACCCCCGCCAGCGTCGGCTGGACCAAGTCGAGCCTGGTTCTCGGCAAACACTCAGGCCGCGCCGCATTTCGCGCCAAGCTCAAGGAGATCGGCTACGGCGAACTCGGCGACAACCAGATCAATGACGCCTTCGCTCGCTTCAAGGACCTTGCAGATCGCAAAAAGACTGTCTTCGAGGACGACATTATCGCCCTGGTTGATGATGCGGCGGTACGCGACCATCAGCGCGTTCGGTTCGTCGATATGACCGTCTGGACCGGATCGCGACAGCCGGCTCGCGCCCACCTCACTCTCGATATCGACGGTCAAAGGCGTAGCGCTGAAGCGGACGGAGACGGGGGCGTCGACGCTGCGTTCAAGGCGATTCGCATTCTGTTTCCGCATGAGGCGGCGCTGCGGCTCTATTCAGTCGGCGCGGTCACCGAGGGGACGGACGCCCAGGCCAAGACCACCGTTCGCCTTGAGGAGGAGGGTCGACTGGTCGACGGTCAGGGCGCCGACACCGACACCATAGTCGCTGCGGTCCGCGCCTACGTGCACGCGCTGAACAAGCTCCTCGTTAAACGCGAGCGCCGCGAACCGGAGGCTATGACGGGCTGACGCTAAGGCCTCCTCCCGTTTTGGCCTGCCACCGGCGCTGAGGCTGGCGGCGACGCGGACGCGCCGCCCAATCCAGGCTCTCTCAGGATCGGCTGCGCCGGAGCTTCACATCGACCCATGCTGAGGACCCCAAAAGGACCAAGCTCCCTTTCGCCATCAAAGATCGCTCCATGACCTTACCCCAAACCCTGTTTGACAAGCTCTGGTCCGCGCATGTGGTCGAGACCCTGCCGGACGGCGCGGCGATCCTTTTCATCGATCGTCACCTCGTGCACGAAGTGACCAGCCCGCAGGCGTTCGAGGGTCTGCGCAGCGCAGGCCGGAGGGTGCGCCGGCCCGACTGCACCCTTGCGGTCGCAGATCATAATGTCCCAACATCCAAGGGGCGCGTCGGCGCGGAGGCGGACAGCGTTCTGCAGCTGAAGACCCTTGAGGACAATGTCGCAGCGTTTGGCGTGCCCTATATTCCCATCAACGATCCGCGCCAGGGAATCGTGCACGTCATCGGCCCCGAACTCGGCGTCAGTCTGCCTGGCATGACCATTGTCTGCGGCGACAGCCATACCTCGACCCACGGCGCCCTCGGCGCCCTAGCGTTCGGCATAGGCACATCTGAGGTCGAACACGTGCTGGCGACGCAAACGCTTATTCAATCCAAACCCCGCTCAATGCGGATCACAGTAAAAGGGCGGCTCGCCAAGGGCGTCAGCGCCAAGGACCTTGCTCTGCACATTATCGCGGAGATCGGCACGGCCGGCGGCACGGGCTGCGTGATCGAATACGCGGGCGAGGCGGTTCGGGGCCTCGATATGGCAGGGCGGATGACGCTCTGCAACATGTCGATCGAGGCGGGCGCGCGCGCTGGGCTTGTGGCCCCCGACGAAATCACCTTTGCGTATCTGGAGGGCCGACCTATGGCGCCCCAAGGCGCGGCGTTCGAGGAGGCGGTGGCGTACTGGCGTACCTTGCCGAGCGATCCTGGGGCCCGGTTCGACCGAGAGGTTGTGGTGGCTGCAGCAGATGTCGCGCCCATGGTGACCTGGGGCACAAGCCCGGAGGCGGCCGCGCCGATCAACGGGGGCGTGCCCAATATCGTCAGCCCTGACGAAGAACGTGCGCTTGAATATATGGCGCTGCGGCCTGGTCAGAGCCTCGCCGGCGCTCCGGTCGATGTGGTGTTCATCGGCTCGTGCACGAATGGCCGGATCGAGGACATCCGGGAGGTGGCGCGCGTAGCCCAAGGCCGGACAGTCGCGGAGGGCGTGCGCGCGTTGGTGGTTCCAGGCTCGGGGCTGGTCAAGGCTCAGGCCGAGGCGGAGGGATTGGACCGGATCCTCCTCGAGGCCGGCTTTGAATGGCGCGAAGCCGGTTGTTCCATGTGTCTTGGCATGAATCCAGATCGGTTGACCCCGGGCCAGCGTTGCGCCTCGACCTCAAACCGCAATTTTGAGGGGCGCCAGGGCCCAGGCGGCCGGACCCATCTTATGTCGCCGGCCATGGCGGCGGCGGCGGCTGTCACAGGTCGGATAACCGACGTTCGGGAGTTGTGCTGATGGAGGCCTTCACCACCCTCACCGCTGTGGCGGCGCCCTTGCCCGCCGCGAACATAGACACCGATAAGATCATCCCTGCGCGTTTTCTCAAGACCATCAAACGCTCGGGCCTCGGCGCCCACCTGTTTGATGGCCTGCGCTATACTCAGGATGGGGCGGAACGACCCGATTTTGTTCTGAACCAGCCTGCCTATCGCCAGGCGGAGATCCTGATCGCGCACGAGAACTTTGGCTGCGGCTCGTCTCGGGAGCACGCGGCCTGGGCCCTGCTCGATTTCGGCATCCGGTGTGTGATCGCGCCGTCCTTTGCCGACATCTTCCATGGCAACGCCCTCAAGAACGGCATCCTGCCGATCGCGCTTCCCCGCGCGGTCTGCGACGCCCTGATGCAGGACGCCGCCATGGGCGACAATGCGCGCATATCGGTGGATCTTGAACGCCAGGTTGTGATCCGGCCGAGCGGAGAGACGATCAGCTTCGCGCTAGATCCTATGCGCAGGCATTTCCTGCTGAACGGCCTCGACGACATCGGACAGACACTCCAGCACGCGACATCGATTGCCGCCTTCGAGGAAAAGCGCGCCTCCGATAAACCCTGGTGGCCGCCCATTCCTGAGCTCTAGCGCCAAAATGACCCGGTTGCGCTGGGGACGCGCCGGCAGGTATGGGGGCCGGGCGCTGGTCTAGAGGCGCAGGCCGTTGCTTAACTTCGCCGTGAGGTGTTCGGTAGAGGGCCGATATGCCGTCGCCATTCTTATGAGGCCCTTGTGACCAAATCTATTCTTGTGCTCCCAGGCGACGGTGTTGGACCCGAGGTGATGCCCCAGGCGTTGCGGGTCTTGGACCGGGTCTGCGAGAGGACTGGACTTAAGGTTGAGATCTTCACCGGTCTGGTCGGCGGCAGCGCGATTGACCTTGAGGGCGCCCCGCTCTCAAACCAAACCTTAAGCCGCGCCAAGTCGGTTGATGCGGTCTTGTTCGGCGCGGTGGGCGGCCCGCAGTGGGACAAGGAGCCGTTCGAAAATCGGCCCGAGGTCGCTATTCTGAAACTGCGCTCTGAGCTTGGCTTATTTGCAAACCTTCGACCTGCGACGGTCTTCGCGCCCCTGGTGGAGTCCTCGAGCCTGAAGCCCGCTCTGGTCCGCGGACTTGATCTTATGATCGTCCGCGAGTCGACCGGCGGGGTCTATTTTGGCGAACCGCGGGGAATTGAGACCCTGCCCAACGGCGATCGGCGCGGCTTTAATACCGAGAGCTATTGCACCACCGAGATCGAGCGGGTGGCCCGCGTAGCCTTCGATCTGGCGCGCGGGCGACAGAACCTTGTGACCAGCGTCGAGAAGGCCAATGTGATGGAAAGCGGTCTGGTTTGGCGCGAGGTGGTGCAGGCCTTGCACCATCGCGAGTATCGCGATGTGACCTTGTCTCACATGTACGCTGACAACTGCGCCATGCAGCTGGCCCGCAGTCCGCGCCAGTTTGACGTGATCCTTACGGGCAACCTGTTCGGCGATCTCCTCTCGGACCTCGCCGCGATGTTGACAGGCTCGCTGGGCCTCCTGCCCTCCGCCACCCTCGGGGCGCTGGATCCAGCCGGGCGGCGTCCGGCGCTCTACGAACCGATTCATGGCTCCGCACCCGATATCGCCGGAGATGGCGTCGCAAACCCGATCGCCCAGATCCTGTCTCTGGCCATGTTGCTGCGCTGGAGCTTCGGTATGGACAGGGAGGCAAAAGCGATTGAGGCGGCCGTCATCGCCGCCCTGGAGCGCGGGGCCCGCACCCGCGATATCGGGGGCGACTTGACCACCGCCGAGATGGGCGACGCTGTCCTCTCCACACTTTAGGCCGCAAGCCCTGCCTCGGTCCTTTAGCCGGTCCCGTTCGCAAAACTCATATCCGGGCGCTTGAGCCCAGGCAATGGAAAGGCCGCACGGGTTCTGAGGTCAGGGGTTCGCCAATGTGTCGGTCTAAGGCCTAAGGCTTTGAGTGAGATGTTCGTGGCTTCGCCGGATCTCGGGCCCATCAACGAGGCGGGCTTGGCCCGCATGGCCAGACTCAGGCGCCGCTGGTTCGGTCAAGGCCAGCGACACAACGGCGCGTCTTTGGATCTAGAAGCCATTTTCAGCGGCGGCTGCGTTATGGAGGGTTGCGAGAGCGGCGTCCTGACACAGGATTGTGCACTTGCTGGTAATCAGTATGCGCGCACCGTCCGGGATCATGTTCGAGTTTTTGCACCGCCGAGGATTGATTCTGTCAGTCGCGGCCGCAATAAGCGCGCCGACAATGGCGCGTTCAAAGGCGCTTGGTTCGATCTTCGCCTACTATGAGCGTCTGTTCGCTCGCGTCACAGACGCAGGCGGCGGCCATTTCCTCCCCTCGATCGAGGACGCTCTGCTCGGCGACCATAATCAGCTTAGGACCGGTCAACGGCTGCGCCCCCTTGTGCGCCAGGCTGAACTGACCACCGCCGCCCGGGCGCAGGCGGCCGACATGATCGAACGCGGCTATTTTGCTCATGAGGCGCCCGAGGGCTATTCGTCCGTGGAACGCGTGGGCCTCTTCGCCCGACGTTTCGTCGGGCTAGCTGGGGAAAACCTGGTTGAGGTGCAAGGCGGTCCGGCGCCCAGCGCCCGAGAGCTCTCACAGCTTTGGCAGGACAGCCCGGGCCACCGGGCCAATATGGTTCGCGAAGGCTATACCCACGTTGGCTTCGGCGTTGTGCGCAAGGGCGAGCGAACCGTTGCAGCCGCTGTTTTTGGAGAGGCGTTTGCTGAACTTTCCCAGCCCTTGGCGTTCCGGGTCGGCGGCGTGGAGAGTGTATCCAAGACCCTGAGCCAGGGTTGGCCGGTCTGCGGTTTCCGCCTCTCGCCCATAGGCGGGGGGGCCAGTCTCGGCCCATTTTGGCTCGACGATCCGGCGCCGCAGATCGAGGTCAATGGCGCCTATGCCCTTAAGCCCTACATTCTCGATCAAGCGGTCAGGGGCCGCTACATCATCGTCGATGGGCCGATCATTCAAGCCGACGGTTGAACGCGTCCGCGAGCGTCGATGCGCCGCGGCGGCGATCAGGGGGTTGCGCTATCGCCTGTCATCAACCCTCGCTATTCGAATGACTGGGTTCGAGTTCCAGTGAGCGAGTATCAAGCGTGGCTTCCCATCGTATCGTCGGCAGCGAGGTTGGACGCCGGGTGACGCCTGGGAATGGGTCCATCCGCTTGATGGGACGATCGAGAAAGCGTCGGTTAAGGGGCTGGGCGATCGTCTTGACACCCTTGGTGCTGATCGGCGGCGCGGTGATGACGGCGGCGATGTGGCCGTTTCGTTAAGCTGCCTCTTCTCAGCCTCTTGGCGAACGCCAGGATAACCATCCCTTGATTAGGGAGACGCCTGCGCCTTAGCGCTCCGCGACGTTTGGATCGGGATAAGGTTTATAGCTGGAGGCTCGCGCCGCCAGGGATTAAGGCAAGGCGCAGCGCTCATCGCTGTGTCGTCATGGTGATATCGCGGGCGTTGAGATCCTTATCGAGCGCGCGACGTTGATTGTCGAAGTAAAGCCGCCATGGAACCCCATCCAGCCGATCGGTGCTGCGGATCGACTCAGCGTCGACGAAGATGAAGCGGCCCTGATAGGCGCCGACGAGGCTCTCGCCAGTGCGCATATGAATCCGTTCCAGATCGCCAGCGCAGGCCTCGATGCCCGAAGAGCCGCGGTAGATGACAACGAACTTACCATCCGGCCCACGCCGCCAGCAGACGCCCACATCGCGCGGCGCATGGACTTCATGCGCTTGCTGCCAGAAGAGCGCCCCGACAGCGCCTATAAAGACAAGCGTCATCAGGCTCGCCATGGCGCCGAACACACCCTTCGCCACGGGGTCAACCCTTCCGACGCACGGTGATCATATAGTTGATTGCGGTATCGCGGGAGCGCGACCAGCGGTCGGCAAGGGGTGAGTAGGCCAGGCCGAAGGGTCCCTCGACCGTAAAGTCCGGCCCCTGCGCCATTGCGATCAGCTCCCCGGGCGTCAAAAACTTTCGCCAATCGTGCGCACCCTTAGGCAGCCAGCCGAGGACGTACTCCGCGCCGATCTTGGCGAAGGCGAGCGATTTCAGAGTTCTATTGAGCGTCGCTACGATCATCAGTCCGCCGGGCGTCAAAAGTCTCATACAGTCCGCGAGGTAGGCCTTGGGGTCGGCCACATGCTCGATCACTTCCATATTCAGGATCACATCGAAGCGCGCTTCTCCCTGCTCGATCAGGGCTTCGGCGGTCGAAGCGCGGTAATCAATCGAAAGGCCGCTTTGCAGCGCATGCACGCGCGCAACACCGATGTTGCGCTCCGAAGCGTCGACGCCGACAACGGTGAAACCGAGGCGGGTCATGGGTTCGCACAGCAGTCCGCCGCCGCAGCCGATATCAAGGAGCCTCAGCCCGTCGAACGGCCGCGCCGCCGCGCCGTCTCGGCCGAACTGCGCCAGCGCCTGGTCTCGAATGAAGCCAAGCCGGATCGGGTTAAATTTGTGCAGAGGCGCAAACTTGCCCCGCGGATCCCACCACTGGTCTGCGACGGCGGAAAAACGCGCGACTTCGGCCGGATCGATGCTGCTCGCTGCAAGCGTCATGAAGACTCCGGAAGCTGGGGCTTTCATCCCTGGTGACGCCCGTATAGAACGCCGCGCTTGCGCCGGACAGGGGCTGCAGCGCCCTGGACGGCAGGCTTGATCCCTGCGGAGACCCGATTGAGTCGGCTCGTAATGAAGTTCGGCGGCACCTCGGTGGCCGATATGGAGCGGATCGCTCGCGTCGCCCGGCTTGTCGCCGCGGAGAAGGCGGCTGGCCACGCCATCGCCGTGGTCGTGTCCGCGATGGCCGGCCGCACCAATGAGCTTGTCGCCTGGACCGACGCCGCCGGTCGCGCCCAGCCGGGCCTTGACGCGTCGGACGACGAGTACGATGTCGTGGTAGCGTCGGGCGAGCAGGTTACGGCAGGCCTCTTGGCCATGGCCCTGCGTCACATAGGCCACCCCGCGCGCTCCTGGCTGGGCTGGCAGATCCCGATCCTCACAGATGACGCGCATGGGCGCGCCCGGATAGATGACATTCAGGCCGAGGGACTCGGCGCGGCGCTTGATGGCGGCGAAATCGCGGTCATTGCTGGCTTTCAGGGGGTGACCCCGAACGGACGCATAACCACCCTTGGTCGAGGGGGATCAGATACGTCTGCAGTGGCTATCGCCGCGGCGCTTAAAGCCATTCGCTGCGACATCTACACTGATGTCGACGGGGTCTACACGACCGATCCCAGGATAGAGCAGCGCGCCAGACGGCTTGCGCGGATCTCGTATGAGGAAATGCTGGAAATGGCCTCGCTGGGGGCGAAGGTCCTACAGACGCGGTCGGTCGAGCTGGCCATGGCCAAAGGCGTGCCCGTACGTGTGTTATCAAGCTTCATAGAACCTGGCGAAGCGGGACCGGCCACCGGAACCATCGTCTGCGACGAGGAGGAGATCGTGGAAAAGCGTATCGTCAGCGGCGTCACCTACAGCCGAGACGAGGCGAAAATCACCGTCCTTGGCCTGCCTGACCGTCCGGGCGTTTCCTCAAAGCTGTTCTCGAGCCTGGCTGACGCCAACGTGAACGTCGACATGATCGTTCAATCGCGGGCGCGTACGTCCGATACGGCCAACATGACCTTCACGGTGGGCAAGCGAGACGCCACCCGCGCAATGGAGCTGATCTCCGCGGTTCAGGCCGATATTGGCTTCGAGGTCGCTCAGGTTGACGAGGACGTCGCCAAGGTATCGGTGATCGGGGTCGGCATGCGCAGCCATACCGGTGTCGCCAAGACCATGTTTGGTGCGCTTGCGGATCGGGGCGTCAACATCCAGGTGATCTCGACTTCCGAAATCAAGATCAGCGTCCTGATCGAATCCGCCTACACAGAGCTTGCCGTCCGCGCGTTGCACGCCGCCTATGGCCTCGATCAGGCGGGCTGAAACCAAAGGCCCATGCGGTTTGCTGCAGCTTTCGGCGATCCGGCGCCATCGCCCAGATTACGGCGCGCCAAGGCGCACGGTGGCATGGTCTAGAGCTTTTTAAGGGCGCTTGCATGGCCGCGGCTCTATGACCTCCCTGGCGCTCCAGCTTCGCCCCTGCGGTCCCGTCTTCGATCTGCGCGCCGCCGCGCGCGCACGCGACGGGCTGGGCGAGATCGCTGGAGAGGCCTGGCCGGCGCTTGAGCCGGTCTTCGGCGCTTCGCCCTACCTCTCAGGACTGGCCCAGAGACGACCCTCTGAGTTTGCGCGCGTCCTGGCCGAGGATCCGCAGGCGCGGCTCGCCGAAATTCTGGCGCAAACGCGCCTCATCCGCGTCGATGATCTCCAGGCCGTAAAACGCAGGCTCCGCGCCCTGAAGGCGGACCTGCATTTGCTGACAGCCCTCTGCGACCTTGGGGGAGTTTGGACGCTTGACCAAGTCACCCGCGCTCTGACCGACTTTGCCGACGCCAGCCTTCGAACCGCCCTTCAGGGCGCTGTGAGCGAGGCGGTCGAGCACGGACGAATGATCTTGGGCGATCAGGGCGAAAATCCCGTCCCCGGCTTTTTCGCCCTCGCCCTTGGCAAGCACGGCGCCGGAGAGCTGAACTACTCGTCGGACATCGATATTTCGATCTTCTATCACCCCGAGCGCCTCCCGGTCGCAGAGGGCGTCGAGCCCCACACCCTGGCCCTGCGCCTGACCCAGACCTTAGCGGCGGTCATGCAGGAGAGGACCGGTGACGGCTATGTGTTCCGGATCGACCTCCGCTTACGTCCCGATCCGTCCTCGACGCCCGCCGCCCTGCCGGTTGAGGCCGCCCTCGATTACTACGAGACCCTAGGCCAGAACTGGGAGCGCGCGGCGATGATCAAGGCGCGCCCAGCGGCTGGCGACCTTGCGGCGGCCGCAGACTTCGTCAAGGCGTTGCAGCCTTTCATCTGGAGGCGCAATCTTGACTACGCCGCCATCGCCGACATCCAGTCCATCAAGCAGCAGATCCATGTCGATCGCAAACTTGAAGAGGCCAAGGACGGTGGGTTGAAGGCTGCGGGCGCAAATCTCAAGCTCGGGGCGGGCGGCATCCGCGAGATCGAGTTCTACGCCCAGACCCAGCAACTGATCACCGGTGGTCGAGATGTTCGGCTTCGATCGCCAAGGACGGTCGACGCGCTTTTTGCCTTGGCGGCGGCCGGCCAAATCACCGCGAAAGCCGCGAGCGACCTCGTCCAGGCCTACCGTGAGTTGAGGTCCCTGGAACATCGGGTGCAGATGATCGGGGACGAACAGACGCATGTTCTGCCCGCCGCGTCCGCAGAGCGAAAGCGGGTCGCCTCCCTATCGGGCTTCGGCGAGCTTCGCCGCTTCGATGCTCACGTCACACGACTGCTGCGGCGGGTTCATGCCCGCTACGGCAGGCTGTTCTCCGGTGCGGAATCGCTCGCCTCGTCCTATGGCAGTCTGGTGTTCACAGGGGTGGAGGACGATCCGGACACCCTGGACACTCTGGCGCGCATGGGATTCTCGACCCCGACCCAGGTTTCAGCGACGATCCGAGCCTGGCATTACGGCCGCATCGCCGCGACGCGCACGGAACGCGGGCGGGAGCTCTTTACGCGGCTCGGCCCGCGCTTACTTGAGGCGGCAAGGGCGACCGGCGCCCCTGACGCGGCGTTCACACGTTTCGCCGCCTTCTTCGCCGCCCTCTCTTCGGGTGTACAGATTCAATCGCTGTTCCTGGCTCAACCCAAACTCTTCAATCTCCTGGTGCAGGTCATGGCCTTCGCGCCCCGCCTCGCCGCCACCCTCGCGCGTCGCCCGGCCGCCCTTGACGCCCTGCTCGACAGCGATTTCTTTGACCCGTCTCAGCTTGAAGATCTGAGCTTTCTGGAACGCTCGGTCGCCCAAGCGCCAGGGTTTGAGGCTGCGATGGATGTCGCTCGACGGGCCCATCATGAACGCGTGTTTCGCATCGGAGTGCAGGTCATGGCGGGGGCCATCGACGCAGGGGCCGCCGGACGGGCTCACACCGCTCTGGCCGACGCCTGCATAAAAGCCCTCGCAGCGGCGTCGCTGGTCGAGGTTGAGCGCCTTGGCGGCGTCTTTCCGGGCGCTGTCGCCGTTGTAGCGCTTGGAAAGGCCGGCTCGTCGGAGATGACCGCCCGCTCGGATCTTGATCTGATGACCCTTTATCGCGCCGACGCCCCAGATGCAGCTTCGCTCGACAAGGGCTGGACCGCCGAAACATTCTACGCCCGCTTCACGCAGCGGCTAACCACAGCCCTGTCGGCGCCGACCGGGGAGGGTGAGCTTTATCCGGTCGACCTTCAGCTGCGTCCTTCAGGCTCCGCTGGCCCGGTCGCGGTTAGCCTTACGGCGTTCGAGCGCTATTATGAGCATGACGCGGAAACCTGGGAGTTCCTCGCCCTGACCCGGGGGCGCGTGGTCTGGGCTTCGGCGCCGAAGTTCGCTGCAGCGGCGTCCGCGGCCATCGAGACGGTTCTGCGCCGGACACGCGATCGCACCTCGCTGGTGGAAGACGTTCGCGCCATGCGTGCCTTGATGGCGCGCGAAAGACCGCCGTCTGGGTTTTGGGACCTTAAGCTGGCCGAAGGCGGTCAGGTTGACATCGAGTTCGCCGCCCAGGCGGCGGAAGTTGCGCACGCCGCGGCCGGCGGCCCCTTGCGCACCAATACCGGAGAAGCGCTGGCGGCTCTCGAGGCCTCCGGGCTGATCGATCCGAGCGCAGCCAAGACCCTCGCCGAGGCCTGGCGGCTGCAGCAGGACCTAAGTCAGGTGATGAAGGTCGCGCTGACAGATGATGCGGATCCGTCTGCAGAGCCGCGCCAGTTTCAGGCCATCTTAGCCCGCGCAGGCGGAGCGCGCAGCTTCGCTGCGCTTGGACGAACCCTGGCCGATCGTCGTCAAGCTGCGCATCTGGCTTTTCTCGCCGTGCTCGATCGGTTGGCTTGAGGCCTTTTATTGCGCGTTGTGAACACGGGTTTAACCGCGACTTGCGCCTCGCCCGCGCTTTCGTCCGCGCGCCTTGGTTAGGCGGGCTGATGGGGCCGGGGCGTGCAGGAGGCGGTTTGAGGCGATTGTTGCGCCGTTCGCGCTGGTTCATGGCAGGTTCACCGCCGCCCGCCGAAAAGAAGAACAAGGGTGCGGCCGTCCTGGCCGTGTGCGGTGAGGCCAGGCGCGATGGTTCCGCTCAACGATCCAGACGCCGAACTGGTGGCGCAAATCGGCCAGGGCGACGCGTCCGCCCTGAATGCGCTGATCGCGCGCAAGCTTTCACGGCTGCTGGCGCTCGCGCAGCGCATGCTTGGTGATCCGGTTGAAGCAGAGGATGTCGCGCAGGAGGTGTTTGTGCGGGCCTGGAAGCAGGCTCGGGTTTGGAAACCGGGCGAGGGCAAGTTCGACACCTGGATGCACCGCGTGGCTATGAACCTATGCTACGACCGCCTGCGCCGTCGGCGGGAGGATGTCGTCGCACATCCACCCGATCGGGCCGATCCCGCTCCGAGCGCGGAGGCGGAACTCATCGCTACGGCGAGGGCGGATCGTGTTCGCGGCGGGATGCAAGCCTTGCCGGAGCGCCAGCGCACCGCCCTCATCCTGTGTCATTTTCAGGAACACTCCAACCTACAGGCGGCGCAAGCGCTTGGGATCAGCGTGGACGCCCTAGAGAGCCTGCTTTCACGCGGCCGGCGGACCTTGCGAAGCGTGCTGGCGGACTTGGCCGGTCCGCCCGGGCGCCGCGGGAAGGGGAGAGTTTGACCTCCAATAGCGCAACGAGCGGACGTCGCACGCCCTGGAGCTAGGCCGCCGCCGTTGCATCTCGCGCGCCGGCGGTTGAAACCGGCAGACTGAAGGATACGCGCGTGCCGACGCCTGACTTGCTCTCGATCTCGAGCGCTCCGCCATGCCGCTCCACGAGGGACTTTGTGAGGGCAAGACCCAGACCCGTCCCTTGCTGGGTCTTGGCATGCTGACTTTCGATCTGTTCAAAGGGCCTGGCTAGGCGTGAAAGGTCGGATTGGGCGATGCCGATCCCTGTGTCCCTCACGCTAATGCGCATTCGGCCGTCTGGGCGTTCAACCGCAGAAATTCTCACCTGACCGCCACGCGGCGTGAACTTCACGGCGTTGGAAAGTAAGTTGAGCAGGATCTGCTTCAACGCGCGATAGTCGGCTTCCACGGTCGGCAGGGTCGGGATCTCGGTCGTGACGGTCAGTCCACCGGCTTCCGCGCGAGCGCGCACCAGGCGGATCACGTCTTCGACCATCTCGAGCAGATCGAGCGGTTCAGGCCTGAGGGTCAACTTTCCCGCTTCGATCTTAGACATGTCGAGGATGTCGTTGATCAAGGCCAGCAAGTGCTCCCCCGAAGAGAGGATGTCGGCTGAATACTCCTTGTAGCGCGGGTCGCCGAGCGGCCCGAACATCTCTCGATGCATAATATCCGAGAAGCCGATGATGGCGTTGAGGGGCGTGCGCAGTTCATGGCTCATGTTCGCGAGAAACTCGCTCTTGGCCCGGCTGGCGCTCTCGGCGATTTCCGATGCAATCTGATGCTTCTCGGCGAGCTCAGCCAGAGCCTTGGCGTTCTCCTCCAGCCGCTGCTGCTTCTGCAGCAGATCCGCCTCCTGGCGCTTTAACGCCGAGATGTCTGTGGCGGTGACCACAGCACCGCCCTCTGCGGTCTGACGTTCC
>Ga0116229_10001463_pt1 | contig 37057 bp, 34 predicted proteins | sample S1TSphgellanicum_3_FD_87313 | JGI IMG/M metagenome (GOLD analysis project Ga0116229, IMG submission 87313) | Host-associated microbial communities from peat moss isolated from Minnesota, USA - S1T2_Fc - Sphagnum magellanicum MG | ecosystem: Host-associated > Plants > Peat moss > Unclassified...
CAAAATGATGGTTTTTTTTTCCTTTGCAGAAGCTTCTAGCAACAAAAAAACAATGGTAAACATATGAGTAGATGGGATTGTTGCGTGTTTGTTTTCGATTTCTTTGTGTTGTTTTGGGAATGAAAAAGCACATGAATTTGTTGAAGAATTTAGGAAGATTTGGTGCCAGAGGTATGGCATATGTGGAGGAATGTTATCAAGGTGGCGAATAAAAAACAATGCAATGATTTTTAAAAGGGAACTTTTTAATAGAAGGTTTTTAAGAGTTTGACATTGATATGTGTGGTGCATTGAGAAATGCATACAATGTTTAAGTTGTGTTTGTTGATTGAGTTGCAACATGTTGTGTGATGGTGCTTTCAACTTTGTGGTCAAAAGGGGAAATCTCAAGAAAAAATGTTGATATGCATAATCTCCAAGTACTAATAATGAATTTGGTGGTGTAAAATTGTGCACAATGGATGTGTATCATCTCCTATCAACATAATTTATTTAAAATATAAAAAACATAGGTTAGTTTAGTATGTTGTGAAAAGTGAAACTTTTATGTCCATGCATGATTTAATGAATTTATGGGTCAATAGAAGATTAACAATTAAAATGAATATATGTACATATTGTCATGGGTTAGCAAAATGGGCTTCTTATTGTATTTGTTTTCAATATGGGAAGGGGAATATTGTAATTTGAATGTTGTGATTGGGTGATTAACTATTACACATATAAAAAGTGTCTGCATATGGTATTAGGCAATTGTTGAACTATTTGTCATGCATTGTGCATCTAAGTGGCATGGTCAAAAATGTAAAGCTCATAATGTCAAAATATGTCTTTCATGACTAGGACATTTAACGATTATGTTTTCATTCTAGTCATGTAATCATATGTTACTAATCATAATATTTTAATTATCATTGTAATTGCATTACAACAACATTGTGACTACATGATTACATGCCTACATGTGTGTATGCAACTACATCATTACTATAGTAATTACATGTTAACCTATATATACCTAGTTTATAAGCTAGGCAAGGCTACCTACTTAAGTTACATATGGATTATGTACCTATATAGGTAGGTAAATACGTAGGATAAATTATGTTACCTATTTGTGCAAAGCTCTATGCTTGCCTATTTCATATCCTCTTACTTACCCACCTAACTAAACTACTTATATCCATATGTTACATACCTAGGTTAACATATGCCACCTATATATTTCATATAAGCTACCTACGCTATTTTTTGTTGATGTTTCGTCCATTGCTCCAATTCTATTTCACTTGAGTAAACATAATGGAACACTAATTCACATAATAACTTTGATATGCATTAGTCAATGTAATAATAGTCTTGTTAAAATAGGTGATCCTCTCCCTTTGATAATTTGTTTATAAGATTGTAAGAAATTGCAATTTGTATAAGTCTCACATCCACTAAAAAAAAAAGGGATTTTGTGAATAGTCCTTGCAATTCATTTTGAATCACGAGTGACATACACGATTAACATCTCACTAATCATGTTCAACAAGTCACATACAACCTAGTCATAAATGACATGGGCTTTTTGGATGGAAAGTAAAAATCAACAAAATACATTTTTGTTTTTTAATTGAATGTACATGTATTGTTGTTTACGACTAACATGCAATCGATTTAGTCCACACTAACAATACGTGAATATTGAAGTGACATATCCTCAATATTAATATGTGGTAACATTTTTTTTAACATTTCAAATTTATCTTTATTTAATCTTGAAAAAATTCACATCATCCATATTAAATGGTTTTAGATAATGACATGTGGCATAATAAAAAATTATCACATGGCATACTAATTGTGTTCATTCTTTCAAGGCCAATTATTTGGTGACACGTGACACATTTAAACCCTAGTTAATATTTTTAATTAATTAATTAATTTTATATTGTTCAATTTAAGGTCAATAAGTTGTCAACATGTGCCATCTATATAAATAGGTAAAGAAGGTAAGCATAAAAAGGTAAGTAGGTAAACGTATGCTAATTAAGTAAGGTTAAGATAATCTTATTTTATTTTGGGTTTAACTTTTAAAGTTGAGCCCCTTTATTGGTTCATTTTTGGAATGGCATTAATTAAACTTCGGACACAACTTATGCACCTAATTATACACTTCACACTAAAAGAAAAAAAGACAAGATATGGGTTAAACATTTTAGTTTAAAATGTGATAAACTTAGTCATAATTTATTTGCAATTACTTCCTAGTATTTATTTTTTACTAGCTTAATTTACTTATTAAATATATTAATTATTTTAATTAAAAATAAAAATATTATCTCATCATAATCATCATCATCATCATCATTTCATTTGATGTACTTATTATATTGTAATAATATATTTATAAATAAAATTTAAAATATTAATTAGCACATTTAATTATTCAAATTTTAATGATAATTATAAAATTATTATTGTAATTTTTACTTATCAAAGGTTAGTTTTTTAAAAGTATTTAATGATAAATCCTATATAATAATAATAAAATAATTTTTTGAATAAGTGTAATAATTATAAAATAATTTAATCAAGATAAATATATATTGAAAATATTAATTAGTATGCTTTAGTAAAAATATTTTAAAATTATTATTTTATTTCGTTGGTAATATAAACTAGCCATATTATTATTATTATTATTATTTTATTTTTATTATTTCACTTGTTATAAGTATTATTAACTATAATAATAAATATTTCATAATAATAATGATTTCAATAATTATAATAAACCTTGGATACACCTATAGTATGGTCCTAATTTGTTATATATATCTAAAATACAATTTGAATATATTCAAAATAAACATATATACCTTTATGTATGATTGATATATTTTAATATGTTCTAAATATAATCTATGTAGTATTTTAATACATCCATTATACATATTTGCATTATACACTTGTACATCTTAGTATTTTTTCAATACCTTCAATGAATGTTAATATACTCATAGGGCTACAATTAATTGTGGTCACATTTATAATTAATGGGACATATATGACCCTTGTTGAATGACAACCAAACTAAAAGTTGTCTTTCTAAAAAGATGAAAGAAAAGAATAGTGCAAACTAGTTATAACATAATTAGAAGTAGGACAAAACATAACAAATAATCACAAAAATGACCATGTAAACAAAATTTAATTTCATATAGTTGCAAATATGATGATTACAAAACCCCAAATTTCTATTAACGATTTTGATTACAACCCACTATTCCATACCCATGAGAACATCTACATATTCAACAATGTTCTCAAGTAAATTGGCAACAACTACCTTGCTTATAGTTGGTGGATCAACCTACCCTTCATCAAATGTTTAAAATTGTTCATGAACAATTGTTGATCAATGAGGATATGTTTACCTCAAATTTTTGCTTGTATATGACCATCTTTTTGCTTGCTCCAAGTGTAGTGAAAATTCTTTGCATCTTGTGTTTTTCAACCATTAGAACTCAACCAATTTTGTAATAATCCATTGCAAAAAAGATTGTATCAACATTGCATCCACAAGATTTGATCATTGTGATTTGAAATCATGTATGATATTAAGTAATTAACCAAAGTTGACAGTATACTTGGTATGAAGAACTTGTTGATCGATATTTTGCAAAATTTCTTTTACTAATTTGACTTCTTCTATAAATACAACAAATTAAATGGTAATGAAGATGAAAAAATTGGCATTTTAACTTTAAGTGGATTAGTATTAAATGATCATGCTTACTTGTACTTAATTCATTAGTTCATTCAACTCCAATATTCATAAGTTGTTTTACACTTTGCATTTGTTGAATTATATTTATCAATGTATTTTGATTTATTTTTTTCATTTCAATTTGTAGAACCTTTAGCTTTTAAAGCCTTTCATTCTTTTAAAAACTTGTTGCTTTGCTCCAAATTCATTTTTTGTTACAATTAAAACAAATGTGCTTATTAACATCAAGGTTTGATGGTTTGGAATTTTAGGTGGCAAAGTTTTGTGTTGAAATAGAACTGAATTTCTTGGGATAGTTGATGGATTTGTGGTACATCACATTAGATAATAAATAATGAAATTTGATAGATATTTTGGACAATTTCATAGGTTGAACTATGACACTTTGACAATAGCTAGAGATTTTGTTATTGGATTTTTTTTTGAACTTGAAAATATTCTATACCATGTATTTTCATGTTACAATTCATACAATATCAATTTTCGTGATTCAAATTAACACCTATTATTTCTTTCCTTCCATTTTTATTTACAAATTGAAAAAAAAATGGTTTGTATCCTTCAAGTTGAAATTTGAAATTGAATTTTATGAGTTTTGATGTTTGAATTGAATTTTGAAAAGCTAATGTTTGAATTTTGAATTTGAAAATTGAAAAAAAATGTTTATAACAACATGTGTGTTTCTCAATTTCACAACTATATTATGTACCTTTCCATGTTTTCATTTTGGAACATTACCAAACCTTTCATCGCTAAGAATATGCAAGCTTTGAATTGATGAGTTGTCCCCTAAACCATCTTAAGAATAATATATCTCAACTATTGGAGGTATGAAACCTTGATCCTTGATGAATACATGACATATGGTAGTACTCAAACTTGAAAGCATTGTCACCATGCTTTTGTTCACCTTGTGTAATTTATTGTTTTGAACTTTGAGGTACTATAAATTTTTGAACAACGTTGTTCAATCTCCAATTGAATAGTATTAATTTCATCCATTATTTCCACAAGCACATGATTGTTTTTGTTGGAAGATTCGATCACATGAAAAAATACATTGTTATGTTTTTGCTTAATTATATTGTTGTTTGATGAAGGTGCATTTGTTGGAGTAGCAAGAACATTAATGAAAAGAAGGTATTATCATTGTTTGGTAGCAATTATATATTTCCAAATAAATTGATTAACAACTCTACACCTTTGCTTTAATTGTTTACATTTGCATTTTGAACATTTGGCATTTCCTATGACTACACATAATTTTCATTTCATTATGTGTCTCCTATGTTGATGATTTGTAAACTCCATCTCTTCCAACATTCACATCCTTGGTATGCAAAGGACTCTTCATAGCCCTCTCCCCTTGAAAGGCTTCAATAAAATCATAATACTTTTGGTTGAATTGAAGAGGCAAATGATTTCATTCCTTTTCTTCAAACATCAAATCTTAGAAATTGGTATGATTTCATGTGCTTTTATGATAATATGCAAGTTTCTTGTAGTTAGAGTTAAGTGAATTCCACTTATCTTTGCACATGATGTCATTTTTTGATGTTTTGTTTTTCATTTCCTTTTGTAACTCTTAAATTTTGTCCCAACATTACACAATAAAGACCATGTGTGTTATGGGATCAATGAAGTCTTTTTGAGCACTATGTTTTGCATGTTTACAAGTGATGAGTGCCAACATTTCATGATGCTCCCAACATTACAACAAAATGTGGGTGCAATTCATTAGTCTTTGTTCATTAAACAATATTTCACTATTTTCCAACTAGTCCCCATTTACTAAGACTAGTGAATTCGATCAAAATTTAGTGAAATCACTTGGTGTACATGGACACCTTTTGTTGTAATGTAGTTGTTATGTTTTTTGTCATGGAACTATAGGTTCTTATGCTCCATCGTTTCTTGGTTTAACACCATCATGACCTTTTCCTCAACTAGTTGTTGACTAATTTGCTTAAGAATTTGTGTGTTGGTTACAAGTTTATTACCGCAGTTATGACTATTGAGGAACTTGTTTGCAAATTCACAACTACATCCAAATTTACACTTATTTATGGATTGACACCACCAACACGTGATAGGCGTTTAAAGCCATCTTTGAAGCAATTCATTGGAGCTTTTTATGTGTGTTTATGAAGTCTTGCTTTTGTAATAATCTACCACAATAGTTTTCAAATTGCTAGTTTACCATCACTAATAAGCTTTTATGAGAACGAAAATCTACAATTATTATAGATTTTCCCATTCACACTCTCTATAATGATTGCGATATCAAACATTGTTAAACATTTTGTTAAATTGCCATGTAAACATTACACATCTTTTATTTATTAATTTACCTAAGCATGTTTGAACAAAGTTTGTAAATTAATGAACTACCACCATTGGTATTACTAGGTGTGAACCTACTTTAAATGCTCATTTGTACAATTAAAGTAATGGGTACAATGTTGATTATAAACTATATCTAAGCCACTCCTTGTTTCATTGATGGGTATTGCATCAAACACCACATTAGTTGTGTTGGTACAATATTTGTGTTGATTTGCATCATCAATGTTTCGATTGGAAATGTGTATGGATTTGACCGATACCAATATCATGGTGTCATATTTGAAGTTGGTTGTTCATTTGTTGGATTACTAATCATTGACATTTTTATGTTTGAATTATAAAAACTATAAAAGTGGGAGGTGGACTTATTGTAGGTCATATTAAACTTTGTTGTTAATTTATGAGTTTTCCTATGAATTCATTTTTTGTATGACAAACTACCATACTTTAGTGAACAATGAATGTTTGGATTCTTTTGCAATGTATAGATAATCTTTGACAATATGTTCATTAGTATAATAGATCCTACAAATGAATTATTCATTGGTACAATCTTGAACCCAATTAAACATAGTTCTTGCACTAATCGATCTTCAACTATGATCAATTTGATCCAAATTTTGGTAGTCAACATTGATTGTAACAACATTATGTGGATCTTTTTAGTATTGAAAATTTTATACACCTTATATAATTTATCCATCCTCCATTTCTTGTTATTTTGCAAATTTTACATTAGTACCTCGAATTTGTTTTGGTCCCATATCATATTGAAAAGTGAAAACTCCTTCAATCCATAGTCAAACCATTTGTTCTAGTTTTGTTGATAGTCCAACCTTATCATTTACAACTTGAATCATTAATCTAGTTCCAATTGTGCCTTTTTTGCTTAAACAAGATCTTCATGTTGGATTGGTGAACTTTTGACAATTTCAAACTAATTTTCTACATCATCCAAGATCCTTTAATTGGTAATTCCACTTACATTTTTAGTTCATCATTTGAATTTAACACCAAACACACATTATGGTTGATTGACATTCATTTCTCTTGAAATCCTTTTAATAAATATCATTTATAATGCACCATCAATTTTCCCTTTTAATTCTTGATTTGTTATTTGATCTATTTGTTTCTATACACTTTTGGTTACAATTCTAGACATTCTAAAGCTTATTACATAATTATAAAATTCAAATCTAGTATGTCTTGAAATTCGAGACCTTTCAATAGTCAAAATTAAAAGTCTTTTACATGTTAGACCAAATCCACATCAATAGCCTATATGTAAAAAATAAACTTTTGAATTTATAATTCAAAAAATCACAAAAATAAATTTAATTAACAAAATGAAATCAATGTTACAATTAAAGATTAAACAAAATAGTTCCTCAAGATGGTCCCCAAATGGAAAAAGGATATATTTTTTTCCTTTTCTTTTTATAAGCCGTAGTTATGCATAGATTTGGAATTCTACAACCTATTTTGTGTACAACATCTTTGAATTATATACATTTTAAATGAATAATAAAATAGATTTATGAAGGTTCAAAGCAAAATTGAAAATTACAAATTTGTAAATGCAAATCAAAATTCAAATGAATTTTTCCCTCTTACGAAAACTTTAGAACACAATAATTTATTGATGTTTGAAACTCAAAACTCAATTTATGTAAAAAAGAATGCAATAATTATTTAAATTTCATATTCAAAGATTCAAAAATAATAACCAATAAATCTAGCCAATAAATTCAACAAGTACAAATCAAAATTGGAACCAATAAAAGTTATGGATACATGTTTTATTCTATAATCTACCCAAACAACTATATTACAAGTTTAAATGTAACTACAAATCTTATTATTATAAAAATTTTATAGAATTATTAAAAATTTATTATTATAGATGTTACCACAAATCAAAACCATTCTTTAACAACTTATATCATGTGTGTATTTACAAATGCAAACCAATTTTGAGTGAGTATTAAAAAATGCACCAAAACTTAATTATGTCATGACCTTGAATTGGGTGTGTGACTAACTCTGTGGATGGGCAATTAAAAATATCCTTATTGAAATGAAAGGAAGTTGAATGCTTTCAAGTGGAATTGGTTCAAATAAAAAACCAAAACTTGGAAGGAATGCAAAAAAATGCAAACACATTTTCATGTGAAGTGAATATGTGTGATAGTCAAAGAAAGGCATTCAAAGGACTCCAAAGTGAATTCCCAGTTTAGGAGTTAAAGTGGAGCATGGTATTTTGCATATTTGGATCAATGAAAAATCCAAAAAGTGGGCTTTTTGTAGATTATTGGAAATGTCTTAATGAATAATACAATAAACTAAAGTTGTATTCCCAATATATGGATCTATAACATAAGCTATGACCATTATTTGAGTAGTTGGGAATCAAATTGCCAACACAATTCTCAACCATTTAAATGATAATCTAAGAGATCAAATCACCTTTGATTGAAAAAATGTGATGTTTTTAGAAAATTCTTTTGAAAGATCATAAATTTTCTTTTGAAACTTTTCTATTTGGAAATGAAATGGAAAGGTTTTGAATCCCCACAATTGCAAGATTCATTACTTGATAGTTTTGGGACTTTCATTAGGAATCCCAAGAAAAATGACAATTTCAATGTAGACCTTACAAGGAGTTGTAATGTATGTTATAGGGAGGAGAGTAGTAACTCTTCCCAAGTTTGAAACATGATGATTCTTGTGAGTTTGTGTTGATTGGTCATTCATTTGTCCACCTTTTTGGCTTGAAATGCATTAATTACCTTCTTCTTTGATTTGTATAATTTGATGTGAATAATGAAATAGTCTTGCACAAAGTGAGAGATGTGTGTGAGTTAAGGGAAAATACTCTCAATATCTGAAATTGATTTTCCACTTGAAAAGTAAAAACTTTTGAAAAATTACAATTTCAAAAATGAGGTTTAAGATCAAAACTTGTCCGAATGAAATGATATTTATATCATTGGAAAAGTTTCAATGTAAGTTTAAAGTGATGGGTTCACATGGGCAAAACAAAAAAAATTGCTTGAAATTTATGAAAGCTTGAAAACTTTGAATTGTTTTTCCATCGATGACTCTCAAATCATTTAGAAAGCAATTCGAAGATCAAATCAAGTTTGATGGAATTCACAATTTGCAATACTAATCACCAATGAAACATATATATAAGTGTCATGAAAACATATTACCAAACTTGATTCACAAAAAAATGACAAAAGGGAAAACAAAAAAAACCAAGTAAGGGATATTATAAGGCTATCAATATCATGCATGTGAATAGTTAAACTAATTAAACACGATGTGTTAATTTTATGAATGTTATGAAGATTTGACAAATAACATTATTATGAGAACATAAGAATTCAGAAGGTATTTGGCATATGTTTTTAGGGCTTGACCAAATGCAAATTGGAACTTTTCTCCCTTTGAAAACTTTATGTTCATAATTACCAATAGGAAGACCATGAATCCTTTGAACTCATTTGAAGCATGTCATGTCATGAAACATTTGGAAGGAATTTCATAACCTTGTGCATGTTAATGAGTCGTTTTAACATCCCAATGGCATCCTAGGGATTGTATCATTACTAATAGAGTTCAATCATTCGCAAGGTCACAAATAAAGTTCAATCACTTGCAAGGTTACAAATAAAGTTCAATGATTTAGCAAGGTCATAGCAAGTTGATGAAATGTGCATCCTTGCAAAGCAAGACTTGAGTTGGCTGAAATTTTCAAGCCACATAAACACGAGAGGCTATCTTCACTTTAAGGGTTCCCCAATCACAATAGATGGTCTAGCCAAGAATTTCACATTAGAGTTCACCTTGGGGTGGAAGCTTTACAACATGTAAAATGCAATTTATTTGTTGGCCTTGCCTACCAAGGCAAGAATATTGAGTTTAGATTCACTATAGAGTATAGTAGCTTAAGGGATTTTGGCCCTTAGGTAAATAATAGGCCTATTTTTATGTAAGGATTTTTGAAAAATGACATTTTGGATTGTGTTGAAACTTGAGATTACTTACATAGTTATGATATCTTGAAGGATTTTGGTTTCTTTTAGAGGATTTTTTTGAAGATTAGGTATATTTTTGCATGGTGAAATATTTGAGTTTCCATAATTCTTGTTTTGCCTTAAGATACTTTTTAATGTCAATGGGCAAGGCCACAATGTAATTGACACACCCCTTGTTAAAAGAGGTGGGAGTGTATCATGCATAGGGCCTACAAGACCTAACTCCACATTGAGTTGCAAATTCAGTGTAGGATAAGGCCACATGATAGGGGCTATCTCAAAAGAATGGGCCCAAAATGATGCCCTATAGCCCTCTTGGCCGCTCCTTGTTTTTTTGTATTGGGAAACACCCGATGAGCGGGGCATTCGACGAGGAGGCGCTTTCTCTGGTAATGCCTTGCTCCTTAGGTGTTACCTTACTTAAAGCACTGGCATAATTTTATTTCAATAGCCAGAATTCGATCAAAATTAAAGAAAAATCCCCAGATTTTCAGACATGATTCAAGTAGAAGGATGTTTTAAAACTTTTACTTTAATATTTAGGCCAAATTAAATCTAGCTCGTAGCCAAATTTGGCTAAATCTTCGTGTGGATCGTTGCCACTTTGGCTACATCACAAAAATTGACAAATGAAACATTGTTCCCCACCACCTGCGGCCTAGTAATTAATAACGCCCTTAATCACCCTCCTAATCAGGCTTAATTTTTTTGGTTTTGTTTTCTTTGCCCCCCCCCATGGGATCTCTTCTTGCTTTACTTCTCCACCAGCCGCCCCCTAATTAGGGCCCCCCTAATCACCCTCCTAATGATAGTTAGTGCGTTTGGTTTCGTTTTCTTCGCTCCAATGGGACCCCCTGCTTTCGTGCTCCACCACCCGTCCCCTAATTAGCGCCCACTAATCACCCTCCTAATCACGCTTAGTGTGTAGCATTTAATCTGGCGCCCCAGACTGCTCCTTCTTTTTTTCGTCCTCGGCTTTCTCGTGCAGCTCTGCTCTCTCTCTCTCTCTCTTCTCTCGCAAGAGCTTCGGCAGCAGCGCTTGCAAGCAAGCGCCTGGTTTGTTTTGCTCCGGAAAACGCACTACTGTGCCTCGTTCAATGCGTAGAGCTCAGGTATGCTTTCTCATCTCACACAGAATTTCTTTTGTTTTTCTTCTTTTTTTAGTTTTGTTGTTGTGCTTATTTGATTCTCCTCCTTTCTCTCATGGTCTACAACTCCAGCCTTCAGCTCCTCCCCATTTTGCTATCAGTTCTGTTTGTGAGTACAAGGGAGCATCTGTGTTCTGTTGTAGGGTATAGATGTTCTCTTGTTCTGCGCTTGCTTTCTTGCACAGCCTCGTCAGCCTTGTCGTGTTTTTAGTATTGTTCCTCCTTGAACCATAATGCCTTGTTCGCTTCCTTCCCGTCAGGTTTGTATCATTCAGCTTTGCGGCGAGCGCCCTTTTTTGTGTCTGCGATCTGTTTCTTCTAGTTCCTTGCCCGGATTACTCACGCCGGAGTGTCTAGACCATCTTCCTCATCGTCTCAGGGTTGCTTTTGCATCTGTTAGTGAAGCGGTTGTTGTTCCCCTGCTGCTGCCGTAACTGTGCTCTGTCATTGCTGAGCATGTCTGCATCTTCTGAAAAAGATCTGCGTGAGCTCTCTCTCTCTCTCTCACGCCGCTCCTCTTTGCTGCCACTTCAGGTTTCTTCACTTTCTTCACTTGTCCCGCTTTGTAAGGTTGATGCCGTGTCTGGGAGATCATGAAGCATCTTTGTCCTACCGCTTGTTCCGTTCTTTTGTCCTCCTGTATTCAGTCTTCCTGCTCGGGCTTCGTTTGTTTCTGTGACTTTGCGAGAAGCGATTCTGGATCTGTCCTGCACTTGCAGCTGCATTCAATTCGGTAGCATGTTCTCTCTCTGGCTCCTTCAGTACTACCATCGTTCCATATGAGCGTTCCTGTGAGGGTCTGTCAACCTTGTAGACTGTATTGCTCCTAAAGTATTGCAAATTAGCGCGTGCTCCTTATCTTGTGTTAACTTCTGGTTCCTTTGTTCCTCTTTTACTTGCTCCTATGCCCTGAAGAGTTCTTCAAGTCCCTGTTTTGCCATTTGGTTAGCTGCAATCCATTTGTAGACAACTTATTGTCTAGTTGTCTCCAGTGTCTGAAGAGAGTCATCGACATCTCCCACCTGCCTGCAGCCAGAGTGTTCAAACCCGCCTTTTTTATGATGGAGTTTGAATCTTTCCTGGTCTTCTCTCAATCGTTTTGGCTATGAGTGGAAAGGACTAGTTTGCATCTGGACTCAGTAGTTCTCCCCATATGATGGCATTTAGGTTTGACCCTACACATGTGTATCAATAGAAGATTCACAAAATGCTTGGTTTCAACAGTAGGATTGAATCATGGTTCCTGCTGCTGCATTGGGACAGTAAGGAACATTGGGACTGCATGATGGGTTGACATGATGGGATCTTGGCTCTTCACATTGTTGATCTGTAATTCATTCTGGCTGCTTTTGAGATTCGCAAGCTTTTAAGAAATCCTTTGTCTAGTTATCTCCTATATCTGAAGAGAGTTTTAGACATCCCCTGCCTGCCTCTGGCCATAGTTCAAACTGCCTTTTTGATGGAGTTTGATCTTTCTTAGTTTTCTCTTGATTGAGTTGGACATGGGTGGAAAGGACTAGTTTGCATCTGGACTCAGTTCTCCCCATATGGTGGCCTTTAGGTTTGGTTAACATGTGGATCAACAGAAGATTGGTGAAATACTTGTTTTCAACAGTAGGATTGAATCACGGTTCCTGCTGCATTGGGACAGTAAGGAACATTGGGACCTTCTGATTGGTGATGATGATGAATCCTTGTGTAGCTTGGTGGTGTATTTTCTGCCTAGCAACACGAGCAGAATTTGGAGCCAAAAAAAAAAGTTTTGTGGATTACCTTCTCTCTGAGGCTTATCTTTGTTTCAGGTTTCATGTTGGGTCCCTAGTAGTGCAGATGGGTTTGATGTCAGTGGAAGGCATTATACTCCTTATCATGTCAGATCTGCCTCATCTGTGATTCTTTGTCAAGCAGCATTAGATTTTGACTGGTGTCAGTATCCTATAATTTTCTTCTTGAACTTCACCTCTTGTCCCAAATGCTATGTTGGCTGCCCGGCACATTCATTTGTATGTGTGCAAAGGTGAGTACAAGTAAATGATTATGGTGTGGATGGGATTGTGATGTGCAGGACCTTGAAGCTCATTTTGTATATATGTGAGGCACTTTTAAAAGACAAGTTCAATTTTGTAGCACGATTTTCCAAATTTCCTTGATTGCCATTGGTCTTTTCAATATCCCATTGAAGTGGCTTAAATGGTCTTGTAAATGCTTTTGTTGAGAACAGTGAAAAACAATAAAGGTGGTGTTACAGTGTGCATCCTGCAAACGACAGAAAATCTCTGTTGTCTTCGTGGTGAACACAAGTTGCCAAACTGGAGGTTTATGCAAGAAATCTCTCTGGAGTCCAGCAGCTTGCTGGTCCCTGGAACTCGTTGGAAAATCGCCCTGAAATGAGTGAAAGGAGGAAGCAGAGAGTGGCTTATCATGGGGAACGAACTGAAGAGGAGGTGATATGTCCAAAACCAAGGCGTGCAACAAGTGTCTCAGGCCCTGTTACTGAGTTTATGAACCCATCTCGCAGGCGCCGAAGGTAACTATCTTTTAGCAGCCTAATTTAGATGCTTTCTGAAGCTCTATTGATACAACTTTGGGACTTATTGTGTTATAGTAAGCTCACTAGGTGTTTTTCTGTGTTCTGGAATATGGATTCCAACATGATAACTACTGCATTCTTTTTCAAGCTCCTTTTTTTTGTTCTGTTTGGTGTATATGTTTTGAGGTCTGACATCCTCATACTCTGCTTTTGTCAACATCTTGTTTTTCTGCTCTTGTGCAGCTGTACAACAGTGCGAGGTGAAGGTGATGCTGGTTTTGAAATACTTGACATATTCCTTAGCAAGGTGAGTGTTTTGCATTGTATTTGTGTCGATTTGGGAACTGAGCAGCTTTGAACATGTTTAAAAGAATTTAGTCTGCTATTTGTGTTCTTTCAAGATATTGAATTTTTATTTCATTCTGTCACTGGTGCAGGGAGTATACAATGATGCATCCAATTTTGCATGTTCACCCCCTTACTTTTGTAGATCACCCCCTAGCCGGTCAGGCAATCCATTGATACATGATATTCAGTTTGTGCATCAAAGAGCTCAGTCAGTGCTGTCACAGCAGATCTTGTCTTGTGTACCTTCATCATACAAGCCAAATCCAGTGGTGCGCGTTGAAGGTTTTGCTTCATCTGGCTCCGATACATGCTGTCGTGTCTCTGCCTTTGCATAGTTGGGAGTCCCATGGAGCACTGCAACATTTGCAGGAGAGGCTCTTCAAAGAGGTGGTACATGCAGTTTGGTTTCACACCTCTGTGGGGGTATCATTTGTTGGTCCACTTGACACCTTATTGTCTGGAGGAAGCCTGGAAGGTAGGGAGCATAGAAGTTTTCATCTCAGGTTGACTTGATCGCTTGGGTGCTGAAGGGCAGAGGTAAATTTTAGAAACAGAATGTGTACTGATTTTGGGAGATTCATAATGTCTGCTTGGAGCCTACTGAAACCTTATTACATTCTTTTGGTGAAGCTGACTTGGAGTTGTTGAATAGACAGCTTGTTAGTTATGTAAGTCTTCTCCATCCACAATCCTGTACACACAACGGAGCAGAGTAGAGAGATAAGAGAGCGAGTGTGGTGACATGAGACAACTAGTGAGAGCAACACTGCCATGAATAGTTGTTGCTTAGCCCAAAATCATTGAGTTTTGCATCTTGAGAAAATTTGAGTTTCATCCTATTGACGGCAATTAGTCCTGTACAGATATGTGACCACTGTAATCTTATTGTAATGTCCCTGTCATTTGACAACTGCCACTGTAATTTCAACCTTGAGCTTGAGCTCTATCCTTGTATCACAACATTTCTGCAAATAAAGGTTTACTATTTGTTACTTGACCTTTTTTCTTTGCCTAGAGTCTGCTATGATATTCACTTTACTACTGGAAAATGATACCTTGACATGTCACATTGGAAATTTAAACAAATATTTGCAATGTTTTGACTTGCTTGACTTTCTGAAAACTAAAATTTGTTGTGGCTCAGGGTGCATTGGGTGCAGGAGTCCCCACTTACTACCCTCCATATACAGGCAGGTGCAGGAGTCTGCATCCACTACCCTCAATGTACAGGTGGGTGTAGGAGTCACCAACTTCAACCCTCCTCCATGTATATCTCTCTATGTCTCAAAACTTAGCTGCTTGCTTGTACAGAGACAATCAAAACTGAAATGATGCTTACCTTCACGAGTGTGTTGTAGCTTGAATGAGTATATGATCAACATTTTCCATTAGTCTTGAGTGTGCCAAACATCACTGGAAACCAGTATGCATTTACACAGATACTGTATATGGTGGTTTGCCTGAAATTTTTGGCAGACTACAAGGTATTACCAATTTACACCCGTTGTCCAGAGCTGCTGCTGATGTAGTTGTTGGGGTATTGATGGCAGCTCATCACTGTTACTTGTGATGAAGGTGATGGTCTTGAAATGTGAGCTACTCTCATAAGGTTATGAAGCATCACTGCCTTCTCTGTTGTGTGCAGTATTGTGTTGTTATGGAGATGTCTCTGCAATCTTGCAGATATGACTCAAAACTGTTGCTCGGTTTGATTTTTGCTCTGTCTTCTTGCAGGGTGGGTTTTCTCTCTTTCATGCTTAGCTGTATTGGGTTCCTGTTATGTTGTCAGGTTAAATATTTAAACTTATGGTCAGGTTATATCTTGAATTTCTTTTCAAGTTCACTGAGATGAAGAAATTTTCCACGTGCAAGAAGATTTAGCATTTGCATTAGCTCTTTGCTCCCCACCTTGTAGTGGTCAGATGGTACTACCACAGTTTTGCAGAAGCCTAAATTGAATTAATGCACAAGTTTGTTTGTTTTCAAAGCCCTTTGTACCAAATAAAAGTCTGAAGACAGAATTGAATCATGAATTGTGCATGAAGATTTAGCATTTGTGTTAGCTCTTTGCTCCTCACCTTGTAGTGGTCAGATGGTACTACCACAGTTTTGCAGAATCCTAAATTGAATTAATGCACAAGTTTGTTTGTTTTCAAAGCCCTTTGTACCAAATAAAAGTCTGAAGGGACAGAATTGAATCATGAATTGTGCATGTTTGTGGAATTGACATGGACTGAAAAGATGAGTAGTCGAAATTGAGTTAGCTTTTCAACAAGGATTACAAAACAGCTAAATTAAAATTAATGAGGCAACAACGGGTGTTGAGAAATACCAATGTGAGCCCAAGAATGAACCTTTACAATTACCCACAACACAAGGGAATGCAAGAAACTTTGAAAATGGGGAACAACTTCAAAGGAAATGTGAGGAACTTTCAAAGGGGAACAACTTCAAAGGGAATATGAGGAACTGTGAAAATGGGGAACAACTTCAAAGAGAATTCCAGTGCTGTAAATTCGAAGGTAAGCTCATAAATGGATTTAAAGGAACAACTTCAAAGAGAATTCAAGCTGATCTGAGTGCTAGAACTCCTAGGTCAGGTTATGAATGAGGTTTGAAAAAATAGCCCCTGTAGAACGTGTGTAGAAAATTGCCCACTCAGCATCTCGTAGGCCAACTAACAACTGAGCCTATGCTCAGAGGCCAGTGTTGGCTGATGTGCAAGGTTGCCCTTGTGAACTGCAAGGTTGGCCTTCTCCTTCACAAGGGCAGACCTCGCACATCAGCCTGGCCACTCAACCTCCACATCAGTTGCTGGTTACTGAGCTCTGTGGCTGGGCTATGCTAACTCACGTGAGTATGCATGGCCTTAAGAAATTTTTCCATTAGGCTGATATGACCACAGCAGCTTTTCATTTTGTTTTTTCAACTAGTTGTTTTAACAATTATCTTGCAATTCTATTGATCAAGCATTGACCAATTGCGAGAGCCATGAATCACCATTATGACTCATCATGTAATGACATTTCTCAAGGGAATACGAATTCTCAAAGCTCCTTGCATAATTAATTATATATTTTCAATGCACTTGCAGCTCTGCAATGGAAAGGAACTGACCTACAATAAGGGTACCCTATTTAATGACAGATTGGATCTACAATTCATGTCCCTGAAGAACATAGTTTACACATAGATATAAAAATTACATCACTCTCCCTTTCAGTTGCATTTTCCCTCCAATCTTGGATTTCAAAAATCAAAATTGTTAAAAGCATTTCACTCAAAAGAATACTTTACTGTTCAATTTTTTCAACCAAAACTCAAATTTCAAACTACATCTTAAAACCAAATTTTATTTCATCAGTTTGCACATTATTGCAACCAAATTCCACTTGGCCTGCTTCCAACCACTCCAATAATTAAACTGCAAACAGCAACAGAACAAAGTGATTTCTGCAATTGATTCAAGTCTTTGTGAGCAATCTGACCTGTATTTTTCATTCATAACCAAAATTAGTAGATACTATTCCCATTCACAATAGAACATTAAGATTCAAAAACTTCTTAATGTTATGAGAATTTCCAGTGTGTTTTTGTTGCATTTTGTTTGCTCCAAGATCTCAGAAAGTGCTGCTGAGCAAAACATTCAGGAATGATTCCAATGTAGAAAGAGCAACATGAGCAACATGACAGTACAGATTGTCTAACACTATCTCCATGAACACATAAATATGCAAATGCTCAAAAGCACTAGTGAATTTGCTAGATTTTTGAACACTGAATCTGAAGAACTGAAATCGCACCACTGCAACAAAAATGTACAGGGGAGGAGAGAATTCGAGCTGTTCCTTACCTAATCTTCACGTGACTAGGGGGGGCTTTGCATCACCAACCTGATCAGTTAAAACACACAAAAGAAAAAATTTGAATCCTCTCAAGGGCTGCCACTCTGAGCAGCAGCTCCAAGAGGAGAGTTCTCAGGTTTTGGTGAACTATCCTTTTCAATACCATTTTGTGGGCTGCGACTGAGACTACGGCTTAAATCCCTCCTCAGTTCATGCAGTGGTGGGCTTTCGCTACGAGGCAAAGGGCTGCGAGACAGACTTCGACCATTACCAGCAGGACTGGCGGATATGCTGCGCTTCCTTGTTGGAGGAAGGCTGCCACTCATGCTCCTGGTTCTGCTGCGAGCCTTCTTTGAGCGACCATCCCTCACTGGGCTGCGGCCCCTCCTTGGTGGTGAGTGACTGAAAAGCCACACAACCCAACTCACAATCACCATGTTGGCTTTTACCACTTCTGGCACATCAATCAGTCAAGAAGACAGTATGAAAGGAGTGAAAAATTTGAAAGCAATATGTTCACACAACAATGCAAACTAAAGAGAAGACCTGTAGCTCAGACTCCTGCTGCGAGACAAGCTTCTGCGGCTTTTCCCATGGCCCCTTGGAGTTCGAGACCGGGAACGCGATCGACTGCCAACAACAACAAATAGTTAGAGCTGCAACCACCTCCAAGGCAAACAGTTCTCTCTTGTTCAAAAATAAGAATAATCAAGACAACAGTTTGAAAACTACCTGCTATTCAGCTGCGGGCTGTTACGACAGTTGCGTTCAATATGCCCCCGCTGTCCACAGCGGTAGCACTTATCCCTCCAATCACCTGCTTTGCAATCTCGAGCCCAGTGGCCATCATTGCCACAGTTGTAGCAGCGCCCAGTTCCTGGAGGAGGGCCTCTTCCAAGGTATTCACGGGCACCTCCTGGACCTCGAGGGCCCTGCATTTCACAGAGACACTTGCAGATTAGCATTGGAGCTCAATATACTGTCACAATAGTGATGATGCAAAAATGCTGAAGGTTTAAGGACGCCTTTTGTGAACAGACACATTAGGTAACAGGCTGTGAAAAGAGGTGCTCCTAAACTTACCCTCCTAGCAAACTCCACTATGAGGCGGTTCCCATCAAATTCTTTTCCATTCAGATAATGTCGAGCATCATCCGCATCACGAGAATCACTGAATTCCTGACAATGCCACCAAATACCTGGGTAGTTCAGGACATAAAGCATGCTTCCAAACCCTCAGCATAAAGAAAATTGAGTACACAAGACTGAGATCACATAGGGAGTTTTATCTCCATCCAACATGACAGAAAACTTCTTACTAATCATTAAGAACCAAAGAGACACAAATGTCTATGTTGCCATTGCTCCGGAATCTAGTCCCCACATCTGCAGGAATGCAGATGAAAAGTCTTACAGCACACTTAAGCACAAGAACTTTGGAAGATCAGAAGTAGAACACTCCAAAACATGGAAGATTCAAGGAATGAGACAGATAGAGAGTACATACAACGAAGGCAAAGTCGTGCTTCACATCCACGTCTCGAATTCTGCGGAAAGGGGTGCCAAAAAAGAGCAGGGCATCACATCAAGTCATAGCACGAGACTGCATCAGTGGAATTACACACCACTTTTTCTCTCCACCCTCGTCATTCCATCAATGTATGTACATAAGGCCATTTCACACATACACAGAGAAGCACGCCTACGATGGGCCTGCCTCCCCTTTTTACCTTCGCGAGCACAAGCCACCAAATGCCACCAAAGACCTCTCACCATAGACCTCCAGGCCGGGAGTAAGACCACCAACCTTCAACAACATCATGCAAGGTACTGCTTAGGCCTACCCATATCATGACCCCTTGGTGGCCAGAGGCAGGACCACTCCAGCCAATGACACACCTAGTATTAAAAGTAACATGAGACCCGCAATGGCAAGGATTGCCTCCTTTGTGAAGGCTGGCTGCATTCAGTTTCTCACACTGAACTTCCCAGAAAACAGCCCAGAGTAAAGAAGAAGAGCACATTCCACTGAATGTGACATTGTGATCTGTTGGTCCTGCTTGAGCAGGTTCACTTGAGATGACAGAGAGATAATTGGATTTTATGTGAAATGCAGCAGATTCGAAGGCTCTTCACGTACACATTACAGGTCCAGGGAAATCAGACAAGAAAACCTCCCAGTTCATGCACTCAAAAGCACTGTCGGGTTGCGTGTAGGGACATGCAAATGGTTGCCCATGGTACTATATGTGTGAGAAGCACTCGACAAAATTGAACTTGTGACAGCAGTTTGTTCACTTGGAAGTGTCAAGGAATCCTACCATTTGGAGATGTAAGATTGGTTCATACCTTCCATACTTGGCGAAGAGATCTTCCAGGTCACGGCTCCTTGTGCGAGTTGACAGACGGCCAACATACAAGCGAGTTGCTCCATCATCACTGCCTCTGTGTTCAAATCTCTCGCTTGGCTCACTTCTGTAACCTCTGTCATCACTCCTGTAACCTCTATCACCCCTGTCACGATCATCATACCGAGGCATGTTGGATGTCGCTGCAGAAACGTTTAGAGGCCCCAATCGTGCTGCAAGCATGAGCAGAAACACAACTAGCCAGGAGTTAAAAAACCAGGTAAAACATCTGAATGTTCATGACATAACTATTCTCCACTATTCTTCTGTTTCTGCTCCTGAGTCTGCAAGTGGTGCCACAGCTGAATTTGTGCAAAACAAGAAAAATCTGCCTATTGTCCACCCTCCACTGGAATCAGAAAGAAAGCCTGTAATATTCCATTCCAAAATTACCGGGTTTATGAGATAAAACACCAAGGACACCCAGTCTCACAGTATATCTGAGTGTAAAAAATACTATTGAGACCCAGAAAAATTATTAATCCCATGGCACATCTCCTAACCCATGAGAACCCAATGTCCGGCAGGCTAAGAAGTGCACAAAAAAGTACTATTTGAGAATTTCCCAGATTTTGCAACAGCTGACACAAATCTACTTTAACATCGAAGTTCTTATCTGGACTATAACCGTAGCAGCCACAGAAAAATTATTGGCTCCATGGATGGCATATCTCCTGATCCACGAGAAACTACTGTCGACAGACTACGACATGCGGGGGAAAAAAAGGAAGGAAAAAAAACACCCTTTGGACCATCGATGGATTCCACATCGAGGAGTAACATAACCTAGCCGCATCTGCAGTACATTTCTCTACTTGCCTTCACGGTCACAACTCACATATACAACCCCACACACAAACAGAAACCCCAACATCAAGCACTTACAAAAGCACAGAACGTCAAACCAAGCAATCCAGTACCTTCTGGACAGAAAACCCTAGAACAAAATGTTGAGCAGATCTACAGCGCACGGTCTCGTGGAAAAAGAGTGATACAGGACGGGAAACGAAACCCTGCTGAACAGAGAGAACAGGTTGAGACACGACCATCTCTCTTCAGTTCACTTCACTGTGAAAAGGAATTCGAAGCTCAGTACCCCAGAGAAGAAGTCGAGTAGGAGAGGGGGGGGAAAACACACATACACACACACACACACACACCAGAAAGTTGCACATACCTGCAGCGTCCGTGGTCGCGAAGACACAATCGGAATGTAAGACACTAATAGAACGTAGCAGCGGAAACAAATAAAGAAAAAAGGGCAACCTAAGAAAACGAATTGTCAGTTACACCACGAGTAGTGACAAAGACCAGAGAGCGGCAATAAGAAGGAAGACAGAGCGCCGGTGGGAGAGACGCGAAGCGAGACAGGAAGTAGCCCCGGCCGCCATAGCCAAACGGATACAAAAAGACACTACGCGAAGAAGCAAGCTCGGCACAGAAATGAACCGTCCGATTATTCTAACCTACGGTGAGATCTCAAAGCACGCGTGGAAGCAAGACCGGCGTAGAACTGGACCGTCCAATTTCTCTATCCTACGGTGAGATCTGGCTTGAGGTGGGGGGGGGGGAATCTGACCGCAGATCTGAACGGTGAGATCATGGAGATGTGCGGTCTTCAATTGCCCCAAGCACTTGACCGCACGCTACTTACGTATTATATAAGCGGACAGTATTAAAACCCGTTGGATTCGAATCAATTTTGATTTTGGCCGTTCGATCGGTGGCTTTGGGGGCAAAAGGGTCGTACTCACAATTATGATACATCTCCCAGAGGTGCTCAGTATGTGACCCTGCAAAAATATTTTTCACATCCAAGTTTAGTTTTTTTTTCACTTTCTTGTAACCCCGCCCATGAAACGGAAACTACTACGTGGGGTACTACTAATAACAAACCACCTGGACCAGTCATTATGATGAGCCAATCAGAGATACTGAGTACCAGTCAGATCGTATTTATTACACTCTTTTTCTGCAAGTGAACAGCGTTACTGCGGCTTTTTACCAGCCACCGCAAACTGTGAGATTGTGGTGAGCCAAAACTATTTTCCTGAGCCAAACCGGCATATTTTGAGTTTTCTTCATCCAATTTTAATGTGCAGAATCACATACTGAGCATCGCTGGAGGAGCTTCAAACATCTCCACCTGCACCAGTAAACGACATATGTACATTAAAATACGGTGGTGTTTAATGCTTAGTGTCCTCATCCACAAACATTAAAAAATTGTTTTGATGTTTTAATGCTTAATGTCCCCACCCACAAACATTTTTATAAAAAAAAGTCATTTCACTGTTTAATGCTTAATGACCCCACCCACGGACATCAAAAATGTCATTTGGATGTTTAATGCTTTGTGTCCCCACCCACAAAGATTGACCCAAAAAAAAAAAGGTCATTTTTAATAGTGAAAGATCATTTATACCTTTACATTTGGATCAATAATTATCATTGACCAAATTCATAATTTAAAAATCTATTTAGAAATGTTAAAATGATCACAACAATTTGGGTTGTTTTTGTTGGAGAGCAATATGATTCATACTATTTTGCTACAATATTCAATAAAAAAATATTTTTATTGTTGTGGGGTGGAGATGCTCTAACATTTTTTGCATGCATTCTTAAACAAATCCATGGTTCGACAATAGAAAAATCTACAAACAACTCAAATATATAAAAAACTACATGGTTATGATTTGCTTTTGATCATGTTTTTGAAAAAAGTGTTAATCAACTAAGTAGAAAAAACAATAGAGCAAAAGATCCATGATGTTTTAGAGTCAAGAGATCTCCTAACTTGGAATAGAGATAGGTTGCATGTGGATTGTTCACACCTAGGGAGAAGTTAACTAGAATTAAGTATTTATCTAATACTAACCATTCATTTCTTCACATTTCAAAACCTTTTGTTCTAAGTTTTAAAAAAAAAAATCGAAACCAAAACTAAACCAAAGGTTTTATCAAGTGTAAAAATCCTTAACCAAAATCAAAGATCTTTTCAAATTAAAAAATAAATTGGAACTAATTGAAGGTTATCTTGCAAAATAAAAACTGACCAACATTGGTTGATATGTTTTTAAACCTTTTCACCCTCTTTTGTTTTGTGTTATAATCAAATAAATGAATTGGATATGGATCCATTTCTAATGTTTGATAGAAAAAATTCATTTGGGTTTGCTCCTCGTGCTTTTAAATGTATACTAAAATGTCAAGTTCCTAGAGGTCACACAAAGAAACTATGGGAGGAATTATGTTTGGGTCCTTTATAATGGTGGAGTCACATATTAATATGTTCGCCATGCAAGGTTATAGATTCACACCAAAGGCTTTTCAATATTCCAATTATGTTGAAAATCTTTTCAATCTCAATTTAAGACCCATGAATGAATCCCTATAATCTGTTGAATCACAAAAATGTTGGAAAATTGTGATTCATGGACTTCCACCAAATCAAAGGCAATATAAAATCTTTTAACTTCACATGCAAATGGTGAAATAAACATAATTCATTTTTCAACAATGTGTACAAAGTGGCTTCATTTCAAACCATTGCCCCAAAGATGTAATCATCTTTGTCATTGTCATCAATGGTGTTGCTTCAATTAAACCATTTGTGCTGGGATTTAGGAATTGAAAATCAACCATTAGCAATTGCAACAAAATCTTGTTGCCATACTCTACCAACATTTGTATCACTTTTGCACGTCCAACAAATGTTTTCATTACATCAAAGGATTTAAAATGCAGGTCCAACATCAAAGCCAACATTTTGTGAGCCTTGCTAACATTGTAGGTAGATGCAAAAGCCAAAAATGAAACCAAAACATTTTAGATTTTTGTAGTCATACACATTCACAATGCCCCCAATTCATATTCGAAACCCCCTTTCACAAAATTGAAAGGGGTAACCATATATTGTTGCATCTCATTTTCTATACATACATTGATGGAAAAGGCATCATTTAAAACATTAGAAAATAAATAGTAACCTCAAGTTTGATTGAAGACACATTACTTCACAATGGGATGCATGGTTTCAACAACTACTTTGCAAAGTGCCCATGCATGTGTATCTGGCACACATCTTTGTAACTCTTGAATTTCTTGTTTCCCATAACAAAGATTGATGGCATCTCTATATTCTAAGGTTTTTTGAAACATAATCACCTTGCTAGCAAACTTGGTTTTCATTGGTGTTTTCAATTTTCAATGAGAGAGCCAAGATTAAGGCATGCCTTCTGCCATGTCATTGCATCCTTTGTCAAACTTTTAAATTTGTATGATTGTTTTTTGTAGGGCAAATTGTGTTACCGTCAAATTGATATTTCAAAAACCAACACACATTAGTATCATTGCAAACATATTGACATGTTTTGCTAAAAACATGGCTAAAAAATGACCCTTTGTTAAAGGTAGAAAATTTTAAACTAATCAATGCCATGAACATCCTAATAATTAGTTAATTACTAATGGTATATTTATTTATCATTTTTCACCAAAGGATGAAGTTAATGGGATTAATTAGATGAATGGTGGTTGATAATTCACCAATCATGTGGTGATTTTTAGGAAGGATAAGGATTGGTATGTATTATCTAATCAATTAATGGGATGTGTGAAATATATTAGAATAATGAAAAAAAGATAAGGAAACCCACATATGTGGTGGGAATTTTTTTTTAAGTTTCTTATTTATCCTTAGAGGAGGAAGAAGGAACATCATTCCTTGCATTATCACTACCATTATCATTCTCAAGGTAACTTGGTAGGAAAGATGGAGATGTTGGGAGTATTAGTGTGAGATCCATGTTGTACTTGGTGTTGTGTAATGGAAAATGATTGAAAGTTGTGTGGAATCAAGTGCATTATTTCTTCTTGTTTGTATGGACTTCTAAAAAGGTAAGGTAAGTAATTCTTTCTTAATTGATGTAGAATATTAGTTTTTTAATTTGATTATTTTTTTGATAATGAAATTATTCTATATACTTGTTACGGGAGTATGAAAGTAAGGTTGTTATAGGAAGGCAACTACCATTAAAAAACAATAACATCAAAATGTTCATTGGATTTAAAGGTAGAGGGTATATTGATGTTGTAAATGTTAGGTAGTAGCTATAAGAGGTCTATGGGTATTACAAATGGTAGGTAGAAGCTATAAGAGGCCTATAAGCAATTGCGAGTCTTTTTTCAAGTCTACAAATGATGGTAGATGTAAGACAATACCTAATGTAGGATGGTAGTTGTTGAAATTAATCACAAGAGCAAACTTGTCATGTTTAGATTTAAACACCCATAATTTTTTTTAAAAAGTTGGTATAACACCTAAATCCAAAGATGACATTACATATTGTTCCATGGTCTTAACCACTAATGAAAGGATGGCATGTTGGACCATTTCCTTATAGTTTGGAAACATAACATGGGGATTATAATGTATGATCAAATGCCTTAACCACTGGCTTTCCACAATAAAAACTAACATGTAGGCTTTGGCAACATATTACAACATGTCCTCCATGAACTTTTGTTGTTGTGCACCACCTTTATTATAAGGATTAACATTCCCAAAGTGATCTATGATGGCCCATAACCAATAACAAACTTTTTTAAAACAAATTCCCAATGTGGCTCAAGAGCCACATTGGCATTTTTCCACTTGTGCCAAACGAGTTAATGTTCAACTAATAAATGCTTCTTCATAGAAGTAGTATCATGTTACTGGTTGTATGAGATCATGTTTTTTCTTCATTTGGTGGTACTAATTAAATTGTAAGTTTGGCATATAAAGTGACAAATTATGCAACAAATGGTTTGACACATAACATGATCTGGTTTACTATCGTCATCCACCACAAATAAATGATAGGGGAGAAACAACCTACAATGAGGCACTCATGCCATTTGGTTCATGATGAGTTGAATCTCAATACCTCTCATGCAAATTCTACTTCCACATCTAAGTCATTTGGGGTTACAATGCTTTTTGAACAAGATGGTCCACTTGGCGTTGAAATTGAACCTTCTAGTGGCTTGAATCCTTAGCTAAGATCCCCCCATCTAAGTCATGAATCAAAAGCCTCATGCTTATGTTCATTTAAATCAAAATGTTTTAGTTCAATCTGCCATAATTTACGCTTTGATTTACAATGGAAAAAATCAAAGAACTCCAAATCTAGTTATGAATCTAACACTGATAAACTTTACCAATTTGACATTGATGCACTTTTGCAAATTATCATTGAAAAAGAAGCTAGAAGTTTGACATTAATGACTTATGAAATCTTTCATTGCTTACCTTTGCTAATTTAACACATATGAACTCTACTAGTAACCAATAATGAATTTCTAAACTTAGAACCTTGACACATTAATAATCTTCAAAAATCTAACAATGAACTTTGGAAATTTTTCATGAGTGTTTTTTATAACTTTAAATCCCAAACATTGATGACCTTTCCAATTTGACACATATGAACTTCTACTAATAACTAGTAATGAACTTCAAAACTTAGAACGTTGTTAACACACTAATGATCAACTTTAGAACTCTTTCACCAATTTGTGATGAACCTTCAACCCTCTAGAACCTTCAAACACTAACTTTTGGAACCTTTTTGAATTCTAGAATTTCTAAAGTTTTTAAGAATTGTCTTGAACATTAATGAACTATAAAATCTGATAGTGATAATTTAATGAACTTCAAAGGTCCTATTATGGTGGATCCAAGATAATGAAAAAGACACAAATTTACTTTGATTGTTGTGAGTTGAAAGTGATAATTTAATGGACTTCTGGTGTATTATGGTGGATCCAAGATAATGAAAAAGACACAAATTTACTTTGATTATTGTGAATTGAAGGGAGAAATCAACATCACACAACCCCAACAACTCCTTGATCTCCATCCTTATAAGATTTTCACCAACGTTCACAAAAGCATTAAAGAGCAATTGCAACCAAAAGTTGCATATGGCTATGGAAGCCAAGTCAAAAGAGAAACAATTTGTTCTAAAAGACAGTAGAAATGCCCAACTAAAAGCAGAAATTGAAAGTATAGATGATGAAAGATGGAGTTTCATTTTAGGCTTTTAGGTTTAGGGCAAATGATGAAGTGAAACCCTAACTAGATGAAAGCTCGTGGATGAAGAAAAAAGATGAAAAAATTGCGTGAAAAAATGAAAAATATAGTGTTTTGGTAGGTGTGATAGGTCCCCATCAGGGCATGGGTAGGGTATTGGATTTTGTTAAATTGATACCTTGCTGATAGGGTATTATCAGGGTATCTAAAACACTCATACCAGGCCAGGTAGGTTCTGGGTCGGGTATAGCAAAAAAGTGAAATCAATAGGTAGGTTCTATGATACCCGGGGGTTCTGGATCGGGTATAGCAAAAAAGTGAAATCAGTAGGTTGGTTCTCTGATACCCGGATCTGGACCTTGCCTTTTTCAATAACTGGCCAACACAGGTTTAAACACATACCCTTCTCCTATTCATAATTCAAAGTAATAGAAATGACACATAAAATAGAACCAAGTTGGCAGTTTGTTCATCCACAATACAACCAAGTTGGCAGTCTGCATTCATCCACAATACAACCAAGTTGGAAAATTTCATCCATTAGTTGGAAAACTCATCCATTAATCTGCTGGTGGCTGTTGATTCCATGAATCCCTAAACTAGAGGTGGAACCTCAAGGGAGGGGAAGTGAGGTGGGTTTCATCCACAAATAAAAAGAACCAAGTTGAATCTGCCAGTTGAAAACTTCATCCACTAGTTGGAAATTTCATCCATTTGTGTGATGGTGACTCTTGGTTCCATGATGCCCCAAATCACTCATAACCGATTTCATCAATTTGGAAACTTTAAAAAACCATCAGTTGGAAATTTCATCCATTAGTAGGAAAATTCATCCATTGGTGTGGTAGTAGCTGTTGGTTCAATGAAGCCCCAAACCACAGGTGCAAAACCTGAAGGTGGGGAGGCAAGTAAGGAGTTCATCCACGAAAAGAGAACCAAGTTGGAAAACTAATACATTAGTTGCAATTTTCATCCATTAGTCGAAAGTTTCATCCACTAGTTGAAAGTTCATCCATTAGTGAGAAACTTCCATCCATTAGTTGAAAAGTTCATCCGTTAGTTGGAAACTTCATCAATTAGTTGAAAAGTTTATGCAATAGTCCAGAAATTCATCCGATAGTTAAAAAGTTCATAGACTATTTAAAACATTCATCCATTAGTCAACAAGTTCATCCATTAGTTGGAGACGTCATCCATCAATTGAAAACTTTATCGATTAGTCGGAAACTCCATCCATTAGTTGAAAAGTTTACCATTTAGTCGGAAACTTCATCCATTAGTTGAAAACTTCAAAATCACTAGTTGGAAGATTCATCCATTGGTCTGAAACGTTTCATCCAGTACTTGGAAACTTCATCCATTGGGTGTGTTGGTGACTGTTGGATGAAATTTCCAAACCGAAGAGTAGCACGCGAACACGAAGACGATACCAACGAAGCTCTCTCTTCTCTCTCTCTCTCTCACGAAGGGCCGCGTTGTTTGCGTTTGTTTCTTGCACTCCATTGCTCAGTTTCCCCGCATCGATGCTGCTGTACACGCGATGCAAGGAATGGCTGCGCAATCCCGGCAGAGGAGCGGCGATGGCGGTCCTCCGCCAACATCTGCATGGACTGTGCCTCTGTACACCACAGCAGCACAACAGGCTTCTTCTCTTCTAAGTTCGGCTAGTAGAGACCGTGAGCAACGACAGCTTCTTCACAGACCCGGTTCTTCTTCTCAAACCTCCAATCCTGTCATGCTCGGTACAGATCAGATGGCGATCAGCAGCAGCAGTGGAGATGATTCCGATAGCGGCTGTGACGAGGGAGATCGGCAAGGCCTGCTGCGCATCGATGCGCTTGAGTCTTCCATCTTGGCTAATTATCCTGTAGCTGACTGCGCTGATGACACAGGTACCGGGGGGGGTTGGGGGGTGGGATTCTCTCTCACATCTACAGAAATTTCTTTGTTTTGTTTCTGTTTAGTTCTCCCAGTTTCGTCCCTGTCTTGCTTGTTGTGCGTATTCCTGTGCAGTGTGAGCTTTCTTGTTGCATCGACATAGACTTTGATTCGTGATCGATTGCGGGTTTGATGAGTATATTTTTGTCATGTGCAACGGAAGGAGCGTCCTAGTAGGGTCTAATGCATGATCATCATGCATCAGTGCGGAGATGCATTATTTCTGTGAATGCTGCTTTCATCCAGGCATGTGTCAGTTAATATAATTTACATTAGAGGTCAAGATTCTCTCTGTGACAAACCGAGCTTTTGCAACTAGCAAAAGTATTGAAAACCTGTTGGCAGAGCTTGAAATGGAGTAAGATTGGGGGTTTATTGATTGTTGGTTGTGATCAGCGCTCAAAACAACAGAGACTTAAGAACCAGATGTTGTCAGCATTTGTGAAAATTCTGGTCTTGTTGCTCATGTCCTGGTGGTGTCTGAGTTTCAAATCTTCAAATGCTGAGGAAATCTTAACCCACAGATAGCAGAATGGAAGAAACAGAACAGTCTTAAGCATGCTGAAGGTGATGGTCTGACACTCTCAATGTCATGACTGCACTGATTCTTGCAGTGTTGGTTTTGATTTGGCTGCATCTGACACTAGTGCCACCTTCAAAGTGTTTTTGTGGAGTTTCCTGTGCAATGTCATGGATATCTTTCATACACTTTGTGACTTTGTGGATTTGTTGAGGTATCTGAAAGTCAACCTGCCATAGTTTTACACATTTGGTTGAGTGTCCCAAGCTTATTTCATGATTCACTGGAATGGTATTGATTATTTGGAGCTGCGATCAAGACAATGCAGTGAGCCACCAAAGGGGTTGATACAGGTCGTGTTCTCAAAATTATTGACATTCCAAGTGCTGTGGCTTTTCAGCCCAACAATTCTAATTAGTTAGTTCTCTGTTCAGGCCTGGCAAAAATTCGAGCAATGTTGCTAGCCAAGCACAGTGGCGCAACAGCATGCTTGATATGCTTAGAAAAAGTGAGGGTGACAGATCCAATTTGGGATTGCAAGACAGGGTGCCATGCAGTTTTTCATCTGTTATGCATACAGTCATGGGCACAGCAAGCCTTAGGTACGGCTGCTGTCCATTCCCTAGGCCAGCTTTCTGGTCAGCATTTCCCTACGGCAGCAGCTGAGGCAGAAGAGAAGGCACGATGGCACTGCCCCAAATGTCGGTCAGAGTACTCCAAATCTGAGCTTCCTCGGGAGTATCGATGTTTCTGTGGGAAGCAGGTGGACCCAGAGAATGACCCATGGTTAGCCCCACACACTTGTGGAGAGAAGTGTGAGCGGCCACTACCTGGTGATTGTGGTCACAACTGTGTACTATTGTGCCACCCTGGACCCTGCCCCACCTGTCCTCAGCTTCTCATGTTCAGGTATGGCTTTGATTACATGCTTGTTACTAATCTTTGTGGATCTGCACAACTTGCTGTCAATTCTCAATCTATTACAGGGCTGTGAAAAGCTAGTATTTGAACTCTTTTCTTCCCTCTGCTCAACCTGCCATAGAATTTTGAAGTTTATATTGAGCGTTTAAGCCCTCACTGCAAATGCTCTCATAGAAAATTGCTTCAGCCTCGTCTCTTGAAGGTACTGGAGGTTTGGTTCTCTTCGGTTCACATGGTTCAGTTCTTTGCAGCTGCTTCTGTGGAGGTGCCTCAGAGATGCGTCGTTGTGGACACCGCAGCTTTTCATGTGGAAAGCTGTGTCAGAAGCTTCTAGGCTGTGGGAAGCACAACTGTGAAAAATCATGCCATCAAGGGGCATGCCCTCCTTGTGCTAAAACAGCAGTTCATCCATGCAAGTGTGGTCGTACTACTGCACTCCGTGCATGTGCAGAATTGGACTTTAGATGTGAACAGAGCTGTGGTCGCCAACTATCCTGTCAGAAGCACTGCTGCGACAAGGGTTGTCATTCAGGGTCCTGTGGTGAATGCCCTCTGGCTGGAAAGAGAAGCTGCCCATGTGGGAAAATTGAGCACACAGGCATCACTTGCGATTATGTAGTCCCTACATGTGGGTCGACTTGTGAGAAACCTCTCTCTTGTCAAAGGCATCGCTGCAATGAACGCTGCCATTATGGACCTTGTAAGGATACCTGCCGCGTTGTTCTTACAAAATCTTGTCGATGTGGGAGCCTCAAAAAAGAGGTAAGCAGGCTGCACTTGCTATTGGTATATGTAACTTTGAGGGTTTATGCAAACTTATGGTGGCAATTATGAGTTTTTGACTGATAAACATACAGGTGCCCTGCTATCAAGATCTGCTGTGTGAGAGGAAGTGTCAGCGAACAAGGGATTGCACTCGCCATGCTTGCAAGAGAAGATGTTGTGATGGAAATTGTCCTCCTTGCTCTGAGGTTTGTGTGATTTTCATCATTTTCCTGCAAGTTAACAAATGCTGCTACTTCAATCCATGTTTAGGGTTTCTGTGCATTTCAGCACAGAGCTCATGACCAGGGATGAGTAAGGTCCACTATCTCAAGAATGGACCTAACCCCTAACCCTAGTACCTGCTTAAGTTCAGGTCACACTTTCTGGCAGAATGAGTGAGATGTTATATAGGTTAAACATGGTACAAAAGCAGGGTGTACGAGTATAACATCTGGGAGGGTGTGCAGGTTTGTGGGAAGCGGCTTAAATGCAGGAACCACAAATGCCCTGCACCATGTCACAGGTATGATAAGAGGCGAGCCATTGCATTTTGTGAGCCTTTGTCTTTACTTAAATTTTTTGGTCCTGGTTTGGTTTTTTCCTCACTTGAACAAACCTGCCATTTGCAAGTGTGGATCTACATGGATGTATTTCTTGACCACATCCAACAGAAGTAGGTTCCAACCCTAAAATATGAATAAATGTGTTTGGAACCAAATAACTGCCTAGTAGAGCTTTGAGAATCATTAACAATTTTCAACTATCACTACTAGAGTGCTGTAGCCTTGTGAATTCCCTTGTGCAAGGGACCTAGGGGAAGGAAGTTTGGGGTAGGGGCGGGTGTTGGGCTTTATACACTGTACAGCTCTGGTGCCTAGGTTGTCACGTTTTAGAAGATTTTTACTGTTGGTCATAATACATTTGAAGCTTAGTGTTCTCTTGGGGCTTTAAGCATATACTTTCTCTTTTCCTTAATATGTTTGGATAACAGAAGAGAACTTGTTGCAATGGGAGTTGCTCTAAGCTCCATACATCCCTGTCAATCGATTATTCAGAACTACTATACACAATGGGGAGTTGTTTGCAAACAGTCAACTGTAGTTGCCTGGATCCTGAAGAAAGAGTAACATTTCGTTGGCTGTCAGAGGATTTTGTGCACCATGTCCTCTCATGGTACAAATCTCATGTGCTTGTGGAGAAACAGCTTTTCAGGTTTGCTCAAGCTTTTATCATGCTGTCCTTTTTTCTGTTTCAGAAGAATTGAGTTTCACAGGGTTTTGTCTACAAACTCTGGTCAATATAAAGGGAACACTTTAGAAGATATTTGTAAGGCCATCATTTCGGGTGGTGGACTCCTAAATTTTTTCCAAATGCTCAGTGCTCAGCAACGCTGACAGAATGTCTGCTGGTTTTTGTTGTCTCCTTCTGTGGAATGTGTTTTGGGTTTATAAGAGGTTTATCTGGGATTGGGCAGGTGCCATGTGGAACTGAGAGAGACCAGCGACCACCACGGTGTGTGAAGCCATGTCGCATCCCTGCTGGCTGCTTGCATGGTGCTAACTGCAAGGTTTGTTTCATTAGTAACAATTGAAGGGAGGTCAACTCTGTAAAAATGGAACATCCTGAACAGGCATTCAAGACCTTGTACTAGGTTGCTATAAACAATGTCAATCTCGAAAGTCACAGAAGAAATATTGTACATGTAAAGATTGTTGAAGGGTGAGAGGGTTAGGGAGAGGGTATTAGTGCTTGTAATGAGTAATTCCAGTCTGAACATGTGGAATGACTGCAAATGATTATAGGGTAATAGCACATGCTAGTTTTTTGTTACCTCTTTTCTCAATTGTTGACAGTCATATTCCTGATTATTTTGATGTTGATCATTAAGCTTTGCAACATCTCCATTCTGGGATTTAAGTCTGTAACCATATTCCAATTGTCCTTCAGTCCAGAGCTAATATTGGCACATCATCATCATGCCAATATCCTGGTTGATAGGGCTACTTCGCAAGTAGCTCTCAGATCCAAACCCCCAGGTGCATGGTAGATGTTATGTATACAAGGCAGCCCATCTAGACTGGGGCCACTGTACCAAATGGTCATCCCAAGGATTAGAGATGGGAACTTTCAAGTCCTAGGGTCCAGATCTGGTTGCACTTGTTGGGGCTGTAAGAAGGAGTCATCTGCAAGCATGGTTCTTGTTGTCCTTTTCCTTACAAGTTCCATCTCTGTGTACTGGCCTTGTTCTTGTTGGAATACATTGATTTTGATTGAGCCCTGATTCTTGATTTTGAAACTGTACAACTCCTATAAACCAAACAATAAGTTGGAATTGAGTCTCAAGGAAGTTCTTCAGTCAGGCATGCTTTCATAGATGAGGAGAGGAATGGGCTCACAAGTGAAGAACAAGACGCATCCATGGTGTCAAGTTCTTAAGTTATGTCTCAGTTGATATTTTTTTGCTAATTAAGTTAGCTTTTGAGGCCAGCTATTTCTTGAGTCATACTACACATTTAAAAATTGTTTCATTGGTGCCACAGGTGCATCGATGCCACTATGGAGCCTGCCCAGCCTGTCAGCTTCCATGTGGTGCCATTTTGCCATGTGGCCATTCTTGCAAAGAAAGGTCTCTTCCCTTACTTGACTGTGACCATGCACTTGCACTTCTAGAATGTCTCCTTTCAAGTTTTTCAAGCAGAAGATGGACAACCCTTGCTTTGAATTGCTGAACTGAAGTTGGTACAATTTGAGCTAAGAAAATCAATTATGCAGCTGTTTTGATGAAACATGAAGCCTGAAGACTGCTGTAATGTACCAAATTCTTAGGTGCATAATAACACCGGGAGTTCTTAGAGTGATTCTCTAGCTGGTTTCAAAGGCTTTGTTGATCATGACATGAATAGGATTTGACAGAAGGGAAACCCTAATCATGACATGAATAGGATTTTATCATGACATGAATATGATTTGGCAGAAGGGAAACCCTAATTTTAAAGCCATGTAGAGGAAAAGGTGGAATTTGGGGTTGAAATAAACTTCCAATGCACCCAGACAAATAGATGAGAACTGCTACCAAATCCTAACAGCCATTTTTAGAGTGTCTGAGATGACTTTAAGTGGAAAGGGTACAATGAAGTGAATATGCAAAAGCTTTGTCAAACATGACCAAGACAATGCCCCCCAGCTTGACTGGATACTTTGACCTGCTGTGATATGTGAATATAGTTTTCTTTGATTATTGGTGATATACAAACTACATGAGTTTCTTCATGCATGTAAATTCCTAAAAACCAGCATAGCTAATGGAGAGTGGTGAAGAATATTTCTTTATGGGTGACAGTGCCCTTGTGAAGGTAGTAAGATGTTGGGTATCAGAACATCTAGAAAAGTAAAGGGAATCTGTAAGGGCTTGGATGGGGCTATTGACCTGCATAGAATGCAGCTTACTTGGGTAGGGTCATATTTGCTACAACAAATCACAGTTTGTGCATGTACATTATATTATTTGTGTAAGTAAAATGAAGTATGTGAATGCAAACTTCAAATTTCTAAACCCTCAGTAGACATCATAAGCTCTAACTTGGGATTTTGGTGCACAGTAGTGCAAGGACGATGTTCTTGCAGATCATGTAACCATAAGGCCTAACTGAACCTGGTTTTTTCTATGATGAATCTGGTGTCATTTGATGTGGGTCACTACAGATGTCATGGGCCACAACCACGTCCAAATCCTGAGTACACCTTGAAGTCCAAAAAGAAGAAGGTTAGGCATGGCACAGATCCAACAAACACAGGTTCTCCATGTCCACCTTGCTCTGAATGGATAGTGCAGCAGTGCCTTGGCCATCACTCAGGCAGTGAACGCCCGGTAACTATCTTTATTGACCAATTCTTTTATTTGTTTGTAGTTGTGTGATTGAGCACATGAATGTTCAGGATTGCATAAAAAATTTGAAAAGCGCCTATACAACTTTGCACGTGATGAAACTTGCAGATTCCTGATGGTTAAATTTCATAATACCTGGAATCACTGGTAGCCTTGCAGGGAAATATTGGGAAGAAGTGTTACTGAGGATATTATGTCAAATCTCATCGTTCCCTGTGGTCTCAATCTCTGCATAATGGAATTGATATTTTACAACTAGATGCACATGGTGTCTCTCAACTGCAAGCAGAAATTTGATGCCATGTGGCATGGCTCAGTTGGATGCTACTGTAATCTGAAATCATCCGGGGATTTCAATTGTGTGGGGCAAGGATGAGAGATGAAAGTGTCAGCAGTATATATATTCTTCTCTTTCTTTGTGCTTCTTTGTCATCCAATTGCCACAATCAAGCTCAAAAACTTAATGATTGCTTTTACTTGTGCAGATGGTCTGTTCTCAGAAGTCACTGTTTCAGTGCGAAAAGTTGTGTGGAAATCCCTTGACATGTGGCAACCATCAGTGTCAAAGCATTTGCCACTTGGTGACAGTTCCCCGCTGCAATTCTGGAGAAGTGCAAAAACCTCAGGTTATGTCAGCCATTGAGAATGGTCGTAACTACAATAAATGCAACACCAGATTTGGAACAGAGTATCTAACCCAGGAGCAACTAGCTCAAACCAATGGTGTGGCAGAAGTTGACACCTGTGAGAGGTGCAATTTATCATGCCAGAAGGTGACTCTTCTTTTCAAAGTACTTGTGTTAGGAGACATTGTGATGATGGTTCCTTGTGGTTTCATGGTATTTTTCCAGGACCATACACAATGAACACCCTATGAAGTTTGGCATGCACACTGCCACTGCCCTTTCTGCTAAGTACTCCAAATAATTACATTGAAGAACCAATATGTGAAACCTGATGTAACAATTTGAAAGCTGAGGGTGTCAAGCAAGTGTTAGGCTCAACATGGCCCTCTTGCAAGTGGCTGTGGTTCAGATCCCTGCAGGTGCATGCTCAAGGTTAATGATATTTTTTCAATGCAGTTATAGCAGGGTTAACATGGTGAAGTACTTATTAATGAGTTGAAAACTGGCATTGGGCCTGTGGGGATTGAAGTAGGCAATCAAAATTGCCCTGTTACCCCCAATTGAAGGTCTCTAACTTTGAAAGCAGACAGTAGTCTTGGTAGAAACACTGCATTAGTCCTCCAGAATGTTCTATCATATCTGAGTGGGTACCTATCACACAGATTTTTCCAAAGCTTTGTTGGTGGAATATTCCCGGGTGTTATGGTTGAGAGAATCCTCACATTTTGGATTGAGTTGTGACAGAAACGGCCAGATGGGTGTATTCATCTATGTTCACGTCCTTGTCACATTGGTGACTGCCCACCATGCAAAGCTCTAGTGAAGCGGCCCTGCTATTGCAGGGCTTTGGTTCATGCCTTTGAGTGCTCGA
>Ga0116229_10001465_pt1 | contig 37045 bp, 25 predicted proteins | sample S1TSphgellanicum_3_FD_87313 | JGI IMG/M metagenome (GOLD analysis project Ga0116229, IMG submission 87313) | Host-associated microbial communities from peat moss isolated from Minnesota, USA - S1T2_Fc - Sphagnum magellanicum MG | ecosystem: Host-associated > Plants > Peat moss > Unclassified...
AGCTTGCCGAGCGAGTTCTTGGGCAAATAGCAAAAGACGTTGCCCTGCCAGAGCGCGGGGTCGCAACTCTTGTTGTCGAGCGCTTGGCTATATCCAGCCCGATCCATGCAGAGCGGCACTTCCAGCTCGAGGTGCGCGAGCCTCGATCGCGCGTCCTCCGTGGGATGCGAATGACGCGAGCCGACGACGCATTGTTCGAGCTGCGCGTGCTGCCGCTGGAGTCCGCCTATCCATTGGTGTGCTGCAACTCCGCAAAGCCCTCCCGCAAGGAAGAGACCGGCGATCAGCGCCAGGTGGCGGGTGATGGGTCGCGTCGCCACGCGGCGAATCGCATTCAGTTTCATCGCTCCTCCGGCAACGAGGCCCCGGCGTTTTCGCCGTGGAGGAGGTGCTGAGGCGGGTCCGATCGATTTTGTCGCACCGACGGTTGGAAAGGTATTCGTGAACTGGAGGTTTTCACGGATGTCCTGCCGGCTGCTCTGCAGTCGCGTCGGGCGGTACCGATGGTGGGGTGTCCGCACCGCGCATGAACAAGATTTGCAGGGCCGGCACCACCAGGAGCAACAGAACCGGTCCAATGAACATGCCGCCCACGACCACAGAGGCCAGGGGTCGCTGCACCTGGCTGCCGATGCCGGTCGAGAGTGCCGACGGGAGCAGACCGATGCAGGCGGCCAGCGAGGTCATCATGAGCGGCCGCATCCGCTGCTCGGCAGCGTGAGTCATGGCCTCGATGGGGCTGCGCCCCCCCGCGATCATGATCTGATTGTAATACGTAATGATCAGGATCCCGTTCATGACCGAGACGCCGAACAAGGAGATGAAACCGACGATCGAGGAGACACTCAAGGGTTGACCGGAGACGAAGAGCGCAATGACCCCCCCACCCATGGCGAAGGGGATGCCGGCCAGCGCCAGCAGGCTGTCGCGCAGCGAATTGAACAGACTCAACAGCAGTACCATGATCAGGACGATGCTCAGCGGAACGACGATCTCGAGCCGGTGCTTTGCCTGTTGCCATTCCAGGTACTCCCCGGCCCATACGAGGCGGTAGCCCGTGGGCAGGGTGACGTTCTTGGCGATCCGCTCCTGAGCTTCGGCGACGGTGCTGCCGAGGTCGCGGCCGCGGACGCTGAACTTGACCGGAATGAACCGCTGCATGGCTTCATGGTAGATATACGATGCGCCGGTATCGAGGGTTATCGTCGCGAGTTCCCGCAGCGGTATGTACGAAGTCCCGCCGGTGGCGTTGGGATAACCCACCTTGACGTCGCCCACCGCGTCGATGTTGTCGCGATACTTCGGCGCCAATCGCACCGTGACGTTCCAGGAACGATCGCCTTCCAGCAGCATCGTGGCGACGGCTCCGCCCATCGCCGCTTGAATGACGGTATTCACGTCGCCCGTGTTGAGTCCGTATCGGGCCGCCTTCTCCCGATCGATGGTGATGTTGAGATTCGGCTGACCGACGACGTGAAAGGTGCCCACATCCGCCATCCCCCGGACCTGCTGTATCTGCTCGCTCACCTCGAGGGCCAGTTTTTCGAGTTCCTCCAGGTTGTGGCCGACGATCTTGACGGAGTTGGCGCCTTTGACGCCCGACGTGGCCTCTTCGATGTTGTCCTGGATGTTTTGCGAGAAATTGAAGGTGAGGCCGGGCACCGCATCGGTGAACTCCTGCAGCAGCTGCGCCGTCAATTCGTCCTTGCTCAAGTTCTTGGTCCACTCGCTGTGGGGCTTCAGCGGCACGAACAGCTCGACATTGGAAAACGGCGAGGGATCGCTGCCGTTATCCGGCCGCCCGTGCTGCGAAACCGCGGTGATGATTTCCGGGTGTCTCAGCAGAATCTCACGGATCCTCCTGACTCCCTCGGTGCCGGCCGCCAGGCCCATGGTCGGCGGCATCGACAGGCGGATCCAGTAATTCCCCTCCTCGAGGGCGGGCAGGAATTCGCTGCCGAGCCGCGTCGCCAGGAACCCGGTGACGACCAGGAACACGGCGCCGATCGCAACGATGACTCGGCGCCGCTCGAGCGCCCATCCAAGCGCCGGGGTGTACACGCTGCGCAGCGCCCGCACCAGCCGGGTCTCGACTTCCTTGACGTGCTCGGGCAGCAGGATCGAAGCGAGCACCGGCGTTACCGTGAAGGTCGCGATCACGGCGCCGACCAAGGCGTATCCGTAGGTCCTCGCCATGGGACCGAATATCTGGCCCTCGACGCCCTGCATGGTGAACAGCGGAACGAAGGCGGCCACGGTGATCGCCACGGAGAACAGCACCGCCCGGTCGACTTGCATGGCGCTCACGTAGATGAGGCGCAACCGGTCCGTCCAATCCTTCCTCGAGGCCGGACCGTGAGGACTGGTCGGATCGTGGCCGAGATTTCCCTCGGCAAGATCCTCGAGGAGCTGCCGTTGCTCCCGCGGCGCCAGCTGAAAATTACGAAAGATGTTCTCGACGAGAATCACCGCCGAATCGACGATGATGCCGAAATCGACCGCGCCGATCGACAATAGATTGGCGTCTTCGCCCTGCAGCACCAGCATGATGATGGAGAACAGAAGAGCGAAGGGTATGTTGAAGCCGACCACGAGGGCGCTGCGGAGATCGCCGAGAAATATCCACTGGATGAAGAACACGAGGGTGCAGCCGAACACGAGATTTTCCAACACCGTATGGGTCGTCACGTGGACCAGGCTCATGCGGTTGTAGAAGGGCACCACCTTGACGCCGGGAGGCAGGCTGCCGTCGTGATTCATCTTGTCGATTTCCGCGATGATCCGCGGCACGACATCTTGAGTATGGAAGACCCGCCCCATGACCACGATGCACTCGACCACGTCGTCATCGTGATCCTTGCCGACCATGCTCAGGCGGGGCACGTTGCCCACATACACCCTGGCCACATCCTTGATGCGGATCGGCACGCCGCCCGATTGCGCGAGCAGCACGTTCTCGATGTCCTCGACCTGATAACCCTTGGTCAGGTCGTCGTTGCCGCCGTCGTTGAAGAGACCGACCCCCCGGATGTTGATGGATTGCTGGCCGATGTTGATCTCGCGGCCGCCCACGTTGATGTTGGCATTGCCGAGCGCAGTGATCACTTGCGGGATCGTCACGCCATAGGTTTGCAGCTTCTGGGGATCCGCCTCGACTTCAAATTCCTTGGTGGGACCGCCGAAGCTGTTGACCTGGACGACGCCTGGAACCGTCGACAGGCGCCGCAGCACGATATAGTCCTGGACGGTGCGTAAATTATCCAAGCCGAAATGCGGAGGGCCCACCATCGAGTAGCGGACCACCTCGCCGACCAGGCTCGACTGCTGAATCTGGGGCTGCACGTTGTTCGGCAGCGAGACATTCTGCTGCAGCGAGTATTCGATCTGTGTCTGGGCGAAGTAGAAGTCGACGCCGTACTTGAAGGTGACCCTGAGGAAGGAGAGACCGTAGAACGACGTTGAATTCACGGCGGTGATGTACGGCGTCCCGTAGATGCCGACTTCCATGGGAACCGTGTAATAGCGCTCCATTTCTTCGGCCGACAAACCGCCCTGCTGGGCGGTGATTTCGATGATCACCGGGGCGGGCTGCGGGTACGCCTCGATATTGAGCACGGCGAATGCGGCCACCCCGCCGCCCAGAAACACCATCAGGCCGAGCAGCACGATCATCCGGCGCGTGAGCACGAATGCAAGAACGCCTTTCAACATGCCGGGATTTCCTCGGACTCACCGATGGGCGCCAGTGCGAACCTCATGGAGCAGATATCTGCGCTCATCGGACAGACTCCTCGGTGGACAAGGCTCAGCCGTCGGAACTGGGTATGAGCATGTTGTCGAGGAACACGGCCCCGTCGGTCACGACCAGTTCGCCGCGCTTCAGCCCCTCGGTGATCTGGTCATAGCCGTCCCTTTGCAGGCCCAGCTTGACCTTGCGCTGGGTGAATGTTCGCTGATCGGTGGTCACCCACAGGGTCATGGTGCCGTCGCCCTCGCGCACCACGCTCTCCGGAGGAACCGCGGTCGCGATCACCGGATCGCCGATGCGGATGACGAAGTTCGCCAGCATTCCCGGCTTCAACTCTCGCCGGGGATTCTGAACCTCCGAGCGGATCAGAAGCGTGTGCAGATTGGGATCGACCGACGCCCCGACCACCGTAATTTTGCCGTCATACACCTGGCCGGGATACGCCATCGTCGAGACGCTCACTTGTTGTCCGGCGCTCACGTACTTGATGTTGCTTTCGGAAACATTCGCCAGCATCCATACGGTCACCACGTCGGCGACGGTATAGGGAGCAGGCGCATTGCCCGGCTGCACGAAGAGCCCGGGCTGCGCCACCCGGCCGGTCACGAGGCCGGTGATCGGGCTCGGGACGACCAGGACGGGGTCGATCCTGCGTTTGACGACGACCGCATCGATTTCGGCCTCCGACTTGCCGAACACGCGCACCGCGTCGCGCGCCGCCTGGAGCGCACCCTCGGCGGTCTGCTGATCGGAGATCGCCTGTTGCAGATCCTTCTCCGCGATGCCCTGAACTTCATAGAGCTGACGGGCGCGCTCGAGCGCATGTGTGGTCAAGTCGAGCAAGCCGGCCGCTGCGATCAAATTCGAGTCCGCCTGGATGAGATCCGGGCTCTCGATCGTGAACAGCGTCTGGCCGGTTTTCACTTGATCGCCGACCTCGACGTAAGCCTTGATGATTTTTCCCTGATAGGGCGAAAACACCTGAACCGCGAGGTTCTCGTTGAAGTCGATGCTCCCGACCGCGGTGCGTTCCTGCGGAAAGGCATGTTCTTCGGCCGCGCTGATCTTGATGCCTTTGACCTGCGCATCGGTCAGCTGCACCGACGGGTCCGATCCGGGTGGCGGGGCATTCGCCTTGGGGGCCGCCCCCGGCGGCTGGGTGACCTCCGCCTTGGCCCCGAAATGCGACATTGCGATCAGCCCCGCCAGCAGCAACGCTGCGCCGACGGCGGCGACGATCCGCGGGCGCCGCGCCATGTCCAGCCAATTCCGTGCCGAAGACCACCGAGCGCTCATGTGCCGTTGCTCCTTGAGGTTACCCGCGCGTGCGCCGCTGCCGCTGCCCCGTTGGCCGCTGCGGCGGCGCGGAGGTGTGGCGTTGCGGCCGGTTCACACAATGGAGACAAGGCGGGCGGGCGGCCACTCGGAGTTTTCACACTAGCCGGCGGTCGGCCGGACCATCAGACTCTTGCCCACTCAGGGAGAGACCGCCGGCGTGGTGCCACAGCATTGACCACCGACGGACACCGCCCGGGGACACCGCCTGTGGATGTGCGAGACCGCGTTGGGCACGGCAAAGGCCGGCCTTGAACCGCCCGCGTCATTTCGATGGAGCCGATGTATGTCTTCCCGCTGGCCCCTCATCGTCTTGCTGGCAGCGGCGGCCGTCACGGGCGGCTGCGCCGTCGGACCCCGTTACCGCAAGCCCGAAGCACCGGCCGGCGCCGGCTACGCCCCGACCCCTCTGCCGGAAAACAGTTCGTCTGCCGATGTGCACGGCGGCGATGTGCAGCACTTCGTCGCGGGGCGCGACCTATCTTTCGAATGGTGGGAGCTTTTTCAATCGCCGGCGCTGGATGCACTCGTCAAACGGGCATTCACCGCGAATCCGAGCGTCGCTGCGGCGCAGGCGGCGCTGGCCCAGGCTCAAGAGCTGGTGTACGCCCAACAAGGATTTTTCTATCCGACGGTTGCGGCGGGTTTCCAGGCCGAGCGACACAAAGTGTCCGGCAACACCAATTCGAGCTCAACCATCGGCGTCCAGGGAAACGGCGTCAACCTGCTGCCGATCCTCGAGAACCCCAACCCGGGGCCCCACAACCTGCCTTCCTACTACTCCTTCTATACCGCGGGGCTCAGCGTCGGGTTCGTGCCCGACGTGCTCGGGCAGAACCGTCGGCAGGTCGAGTCGCTGGCGGCGCAGAAGGACGCGCAGCGCTTTGCGCTCGAGGCCACGTATATCACGCTGGCTTCCAATGTGGTCGGCGCGGCCATTCAAGAGGCGTCACTGCGCGCGCAGATCCAGGCGACCCACGAGATCATCCGGGCCGATGAGAACTCGCTCAAGATACTGCGCGATCAATTCCGCTTGGGGTTCGCGATGCGCATCGACGTGGCGGCGCAGGAGGCCGCTTTGGCGCAGATTCTTGCAACGCTTCCGCCGCTCGAGAAGCAGCTCGAACAGACGCGCGATCTGATGCGCGCGCTGGTGGGTGGACTGCCGAACGAAGCGGAGGCAGTCTTCGAACTCGACGCACTGCAGCTGCCGCCGGAGATCCCGCTGTCGCTGCCCGCCAAGATCATAGAACAGCGCCCCGATGTGCGGGCTGCGGAGGCGCAGCTGCATGCGGCGAACGCCGGCGTCGGCGTCGCAGTGGCCGCGATGTTGCCGCAGTTCTCGATCACCGGCGAGTACGGCGGCAATGCAACACAGATTCCTCAGATGTTCCGCTCGGGCGGACCGTTCTGGAGCTTGTACGGAGACATCAATCAGCCGATATTCCAAGGAGGTACGCTCCTGCACCAGGAGCGCGCGGCAAAGCAGGCCCTGAAGCAGGCGGCGGCTCAATATCAGAGCACGGTGATCGCGGCCTATCAGAACGTTGCCGACACGCTGCATCTGTCCCTGTCCGATTCGGACGCCCTCACCGCCGATGTCGAGGCGGAGAAATCAGCTAAGGTGACCTACGATCTCACCCGCCGCCAGGCGGACTCCGGCTACGTCGATACGCTCACCTTGCTGAGCGCCGAAACCGCCTATCAGCAGACGCTGCTCACGCGGGTCCAGGCGCAGGCAACCCGCTACGGCGACACGGTCGCCTTGTTCCAGGCGCTCGGCGGCGGCTGGTGGAACCGAAAGGACGTCGCCGCCCGATGAACACTGCTGACCGTGTGTCCTCCCTGCGGTTCGGAGCCCTGCGGTTCAGAGCCCTGCTCGCGGCCGTGGCGGCGCTGGCTTCGAGCTGTGCCGTCGGCCCCAATTTTCACAAGCCCGCGGCTCCGCCCAACGCTGGCTATTCGCCGGAACCGCTGGCCGAGACGAGCGCCTCCGCACCCATCCCGGGCGGCGAGGCTCAGCACTATGTTGCCGGCCGTGACATTCCGTTCGAGTGGTGGGAGCTGTTCCAGTCGCCTGCGCTCAACTCGTTGATCGAGAGGGCCTTCAAGGCCAATCCAAGCATCGCCGCCGCGCAGGCGGCTTTGGCCCAAGCCCAGGAGCTGGTGTATGCGCAGCAGGGATTCTACTTTCCGTCGGTGGGAGCGACCTATCAAGCAGAACGCCACAAGATAGCCGGCAACCTCACCAACGACCAAGCGCCCGGCGTGCAGGGCAACGGCGACAACCTGCTGCCGCCGCTGCAAACGCCGGGAGTGCCGCCTTACACGGCGCCGCTCTACTACAATTTTCAGACCGCCGAACTCACCGTGGGATTCGTGCCCGATGTGTTCGGCGCCAACCGGCGGCAGGTGGAGTCCGCGGCCGCACAAACGGAAGTACAGCGCTTCGCACTGGAAGCCACCTACCTCACGCTGGCCTCCAACGTGGCGGCCGCGGCCATTCAGGAGGCCTCCCTGCGGGCGCAGATTCGCGCGACGCAGGAGATCATCGCAGCCGAAAAGAAGGCGCTGCAGATCCTGCGCGACCAATTCCGCTTGGGGCAGGCCATGCGCATCGACGTCGCGTTGCAGGAAACCACGCTGGCACAGGCCGAGGCCACGCTGCCCCCGTTGCAGCTGCAGTTCGAACAGGGGCGCGATTTGATCCGCGCCTTGGTGGGCAATTTGCCGAACCAGGAGATCCCCGAAACCTTCGAACTCGATGCGCTGCACCTGCCGCCGGAGCTGCCGGTCTCGCTGCCCAGCAAGATCATCGAGCAGCGCCCCGACGTTCGAGCGGCGGCAGCGCAGCTGCACGCCGCCAATGCACAGCTCGGCGTGGCAGTCGCCGCAATGCTCCCGCAATTCAACATCACCGGATCCTACGGCGGCAACGCGGATCAGTTCGCCTGGATGTTCCGCCATGGCGGCCCGTTCTGGAATCTGGTCGGCGACGTCACCCAGCCCCTGTTCGAGGGCGGCACATTGCTGCATCGGAAGCGTGCGGCCAACCAGGCGTTGAAGCAAGCCGCCGCCCAGTATCAAAGCGCGGTGCTCACGGCGTACCAGAACGTCGCCGATACGTTGCATGCGTCGCTGTCCGACGCCGAGGCGCTCGCCGCCAATGTCGATGCGGAAAGGGCAGCCAAGGTGACCTACGATCTCACCCAGCGGCAGATGCAAGTGGGTTACGTCAATACGTTGATCTTGATTGCCGCCGAGACGGCTTATGACCAGGCCCTCCTCGCCCGCGTGCAAGCACAGGGGACGCGCTATGCGGACACGGTCGCCCTTTTTCAATCCCTCGGAGGCGGCTGGTGGAATCGCACGGCCAAGGCGTCCGCCATGAATGCGGCGCAGCAAAACCAAGCCGCATCCGCCCGCCGGCAGGTGGGTTCCGAATGAGTGCGCCGAATTTCAGCGCGGAGCGCGCGCAGCGATCCGCATCAGTTGCCGGGTGTAGCTTCCGAGTCGATGACCAGTCGGTAGCCCACGCCGAGCTCCGTGAGGATGTGGCGCGGGTTGCCGGGATCCACTTCGAGCTTCCTGCGCAAGCTCCCGATATACACGCGCAGGGCGCGCGAGTCGTCGCGCAGCGGCCCCCACACCTCTTTGATGAGCGCGGCGTGCGTCACGATGCGGTCGCGATGCCGCGCGAGAGTCTCGAGGATACGGTGCTCGAGCGGCGTCAATCGAATGTCGCCGCCATCGCGCCGGTGGGCGACACGTCGGCCCAGGTCGATCGATACGTCGCCGAGTTCGAGCACTCCCATCGGCAGCTCGCCGCGCACGTGACGCCGCACGGCGGCGCGCACCCGGGCAAGCAGCTCCGGCGCGCTGAAAGGTTTGACCACGTAATCGTCGGCGCCGTTTTCGAAGGCGGCCAGCCGCTCCGCTTCGGCGGTACGCGCCGTGAGCACGATGATGGGTACCGCGGACCAGGCACGGATGGCGCTGATCACTTTGAGCCCGTCCCGGTCAGGCAGGCCGAGGTCGACGATCACGACGTCAGGACGGTGCTGCCGCGCATCCTGCTCGCCGCGGGCGGCTGTATCGGCCAATACGACCCGGAACCCGTTCGCCTCGAAGAGCATGCGTAGGACGTTCTGAATCGCCTGATCGTCCTCGAAGATCAGCACGAGGTGCATGGCCTCTGTCACAACTCAGTGTGACTGCGATGCGGCGGCCCGTCAAACCTGTCGCCCTGCGGCGGCCCGTCAAACCTGTCGCCCTGCGGCGGCCCGTCAGCCCTGTCGCCATGCGGCGGCCCGTCAGCCCTGTCGCCATGCGCCGGCGCGTCACACCCGTCAAATTTTCACGTCGCGCTCCAGGGCCCGGTCAAATCGACCCGTCCCGATCGGGCGCGGGGCGAGCGTCCAGCAGCGTCTGCATTCTGGCGAGCAATTCAGGCGCGCTGAAGGGCTTTATCACGAAGTCGTCCGCCCCCGCATCGAAGGCCGCCTTGCGCTGCGACTCGACGGTGCGCGCGGTCAGCACGATGATGGGCAGCTGCGACCAGCTCCGCAGTTCTCGCACCAAGTCGATGCCATCCCGGTCGGGTAGCCCCAAGTCGACGACGGCGAGGTCGGGACGGTGCATCTTCGCCTCGCTCATCGCCCCATCGCAGCTGCCTGCCGCGATCACGCGCATGCCGTTGGCTTCCGCAAGAAAACGGAGCACATCCTGGATCGATGGATCGTCCTCGACGATGAGTACCAAGGGCATCCCACGACTCTCAGCACGGCTCCGGGACGGGCGGCGCTTCGACTCGCGTCGGCACGGGCAGCGTGAGCTCGAAGCGCGCCCCACCCCCTGGGTTGTGCATGGCGCGGATATCGCCGCCATGCAGTCGCGCCGCCGCGCGGCAGATCGTGAGCCCGAGACCGACTCCCACGATGTTGCTCTCCGTGCGCCCGCGCTGGAACTTTTCGAACAGCAGATCCGGGTCGCCGGTCGGCAGACCCGGTCCATCGTCGGACACCGTCAACAGCATGGCGCCGTGGCGCACGGCGGCAGCGAGGGTGATGGTCGTGCCCGGCGGAGTGTACTTCGCGGCGTTCTCCAACAGGTTGCTGAGTATCTGCAGGATCAAGGTCGGATCGACCAGTACCAACGGCAGTTCGGCGGGTAGTTTCAACGCGACGTGCCACTGCGCGAGACGGGCGGTGTAGGGGCGCAGGGCCAGTGCGACCAACTCCGAAATGGCGTGCCAGTCCGCGTTCACAGTCTTGCCGCCAAACTCCATTTGCACCAGTTCGAGCACATTGGTCACCAGCTGCGTCATGTCGCGCGCCTTGCGCTCGATCAGGTGTCCCAGCGTGGTGAGCCGATCGGCGTTCAATGCGTATTCGGGTTGCGCGAGCAGACTTCCGGCGCCCGCGATCGCCGACAGCGGTGTGCGCAGATCGTGAGAGATCGACGCCAGCAGCGTGTTGCGCAGCAGTGCGCGCTCTTCGGAAATCTTCGCGGCCTCGGCCGCCTCCGCCAATCGGACGCGCTGCAGCGACAGCGCAAGTTGCGCCGCAAAGGCGTCCAACAGGCTGAGCTGCTCCACGGGCAGTTCACGCGCCGTCGTTTGCGGATGGACGACCACCACGCCCTCGACGCGGCGACTGCCCGGGAGCGGCAGATAAATCGCGTTGCTGACGCGCCGTTGGCCGCGTGCGACCACTTCCTGGGCGATCTCGAGATTCAAAAACGGCGGGACGGAGCCGTGTTCGCAGCCGGCCGGATCGTCCGGGAGTGAAATCGGCGACAGCTGCCCGCGCGCGTCCGCGGTGAGCACCACCGCGGTGCTGTGAAAAACGGCGCAGATCTGGCGTACGGCAGCCGCCGCCATGGTGGGCGCATCGGTGGCGACGGCGAGTTCCCGGCTCATCGCATACAGTACGGCAGTGCGCTGCTCCCGGGCGGCCGCGATCGCGCGATGGTGCCGTATGCCGATCATGAGATTCGCGATCAACAGGGTCACCGTCAGCATCACGCCGAGAGTAAACAAGTAGCGCGTGTCCTCCACATCGAAGCTGTACAGTGGGGGAACGAAAAAATAATCGAACGCCAGCATGTTGGCGGTGCCCAGACACACACAAGGCCAGCGCCCCAATCGCAGCGCTGCGATGGCCGTGCCCAGCAGGTACAGCATGACGATGTTGACGAGCCCGAAGTAGGGAGCCAAAGGTAAGGCGACGGCAGTGCAAATTACGGTGATTGCCAGCGCCCAGACGTAATCGCGCGGGTGGAACCCGGCAGTTGCTTCGGGTGATTGCGATACGGACGCGAGAGCGGCCAGGAATGCGCGCCGCAAGCCGACGACCGGATGCCTCCGGCTCCATGGGGAGCGCGTCGCTCGATCGGGATTGCGCATACAGGCACAATAGTCGACGCACCATAAGGATGCCATAAAAAAACATCCGTGATCGATGATTGCCGGCGAGACGCGTCGGCATGCGCGACTGCTGCCCCCGAACGCAGCCCGTCGGACTTAAGGGTGCGTCAACGGCACGGAGTGAGGGCCTGGGCCGCCCTGATGCCGGCCAACGTGCCCGGCGTGAACAGCACCTGCCTGTTGGGCGCACTTTCCGAGACATCGATGCCGTTGCCGCAGATGCTCTGGTGCATGCCGATCACGAGGTGTTTCTGTCCGCCGAAGTCTCCATACAGAGGGCTTCCGGAACTGCCCCGGGTGGCTTGAACCGTCGACTCGACGACGGCACCGGATGTGCTCGCCCAGATGACGCCGACCAGCCGGCCGTCAGATCCCCATAGATCCTTGAAATTGAATCCATCGCCGCGCAGTTCCCTGAGATCCGCCGGGAACCCGGCGATCGAAAGCCGCAGATTCTTGGGAAGTTGCGCGGCATCGACGCTGCCTATGGTCATCGGGGCGATGCTTTCGTCGGCATTTGCCGCGAGCCGGATGAGCGCCCAGTCACTTTCCGGATTGTGAACGATGTGATCCAGGATGATGGCGTCGCCGTGTGCAACGACCACTCCGCGGAGCGCGAATTTGAGTCCGCGCACCGCGCCCCGGTCGCCCCGCGCCTCCGTTTGCCCGACGGCAAATGCCACGGCTTGACCGGTCGGCGGATTGACGACGACATCGTCGGCATACACGACATGCATGTTGGTGAGCACGTGACATCGATCGATGAGAAAACCGGTCGAGGCGCCGTAACCCACGGCCGATATTTTTAAGTCGGCGGGCCAGACGGCGCCGACGGCGTTCAGGAACGAATAATCCTCGCGGTCTCGGTTGCTTCGCGGATGCAGCCGGTCCCTGACCACCCGATTGTCTTTCAGCGCATGCGACGCTGGCCGGATGCCGGGCAGGGATCCGGCCGCGACCGGACCGGGCCATGTCATGACGATGCCCAGAAAAGCAGCGGGCCACGCTTCTTTGATCGTGGCCCGCCCGCTTTAGAATTTCACCATGAGACCGGCACCCAGCACGACCTCGCGGGTGCGAAGGTCCGGGAACCAGTCGCCGGCGTCGCAATTTCCGGTGAGCGCATTCGCGCCGCCCCCCACGCAGCTCGCCGGTGAGCCGTTGTTGCCGCCGGGGGGCGTGATGCCGCCCGGTCCCGACCAGTAGGGAACGCTGGAATGCCGGAACGTCGCTTCCGTCCACCAGGTAATCCAGTCGTTCGGCATGTACTGCAGATTGATCTGCGAATCCCATTGATACAGTTTCTGTCCGGGCTGCTGGGTGAAGTACGGCGAGCCGCTGGCGGCCGTCGCCCCATTGATGGGCGGGGTCAGGGCGAGATAGCGGCCCGGGTTGTTCATGAAGCCGCCGCCTACCGTCACCGCGTACAGATCGTTGTGGAACCAGGTGCGATCGTAGAGCATCACGCCGAGGAATTCCTCTTTGTTCGGTCCGCGCGTGCAATGCACGCCGCCCCCGTATTCGCAGCCGAAATCCCAGGTCAAACTGAACGCCATCTTGGATATGCCGTTGCCGCCCGTCCCTTTGGCGTCGTAGTACTTGTACAACAGGCTGTCGTCCTCGTGAACACGGGTCACGTTGGCGTAGTTCACGGGCGGTCCCGCGCCCACATAAGACCCGGCCGCGGCGTTCGGATTGCCGCCGTTCTGCGGCGGACAGTTCACGTCGATGGTTCCCGCTCCCGTGACGCTGTTCGCTTGGCAGTTCAAGTTATCCTGTCCGACGCCATAGCTGTTGAACACCATCTTGAGGTCGTTGTTCGGGATCCAGAGAATCTGCCCGCCGAAACCCGGATGTTTGTTGAACTTCGCATAGGATTGCCAGCCGTTGATCAGCCAGGGTTCGATTTTCAGGTTCTGGGTGGGGAACCATTGCACGCGCAGCCCATTGAAGAACCAGGGTGTGTTCGACGACACGTACGAGGGCTGGTAGGTCCAGTTATCGAAGTTGTAGTAGCTGAACAGACCGATGTAAGAGACGAACACCCCGGCGTCGACATTCAGGCCGTGGCTTACGTCGAAGTGATACCCGGCGTTCGCTTCGGAGAAGTATCGATACGCATCTTGAAGGTCCCACTGGCCGATCTCGCCGCTGGCGTCATTGCGCGGTGTGGTGGTCGCAAACATGCCGAACATCGATAGAAAGCGCGCTTTCACGTTGTTCCAATGAAAGTCGCCGCCGAAGCTCACCTGTTCGATCTGAAATTCGCTGGACCGGAACACTTCGGTGGAGCCGTCCACCGTGTGGTCGATCGGGTGGTTGAGGCTCTGCAGGTAATTGACGTCCAGGCGGATTTCAGGCGTGAAGAACTTCGTATCGAATATCGGCGCCTTCTCGCGCGTGTTGCCGTTCAACCAGCCGATGTCTCCCACATTGGCAAACGGTGTGACCGTATCGACTTCAGGGGCGGCGTCGGGCGACTGCAACGCCTCGGGTACGCTCGGTACCGCCGGCGCCGCCGAGGCAGTGAATGTGTGCTCCGAGTCCGCTTTATGCGGCGAAGGCTTGAACATCCCGGTCAGCGCGGCCAGAGCGGTCGACCCGGGTGATGCCGGCGAGGTCGTCGATGCCTGCGAGTTTGTTGATGCCGGCGCGCGCGATGGCGTTGATGTCGGCGAGGTCGTCGACGCGGGCGCAGGCGATGCCGTTGACGCGATTGCCGTCGGCGTCGTACCCGCCGGCGCCACCCCGGCGTTGTTCAGCACGATGTCATGCCGCGTGGCCTTGCCCGGGACCACCTGGAGCGCCGGCACGGCTGCCTCAGGCAATCCGGGAATCTCGACCGTCAGAGACCAGGTACCCGGCGCGAGATCGGCGAAAGAATACATTCCGTCGCTGCCCGAAACCACCGCACGAATTCCGCCGCCGTCGGTTCGAATGGCGGTAACGGTCGCTCGTGCGACCGGTACGTTTGCCGAGTTCGTCACCAGTCCGACGATGGTTCCCGCGGAAACCGTGACCACGGCCGCCTGAGGCGGCGCTTGCGCATATACCACCGGACTCGTCAGCGCGGACACGGCAAGGCATAGAGACAGCGACTGCACGCAGTTCATTCTTTGATGCTCCCTCGATCGCTCGTGCGTTGCAGGACTGCAACGGCGGCGAGTCTACGGAGCGGCTCCCGCGCGAGGTATACAGAAGGGCGTTAAAAAAATCCGCCTGCTGTAAGGATGCCGTTAAAATACTGCGCAACATTTCTCGAGCCCGTACGCTCGGGACCCGGATCGAATTCCGCGCACCTCTGCCGCGCGCAATGCTTCACGCGCAGATCGGAATCAGCTCACCGCATGCGGCGCGTCGTCGTATCTCGCATCCCCGCCTGCGACGCCGCGCTCGGCACTGGTGTGCTCCATATCGATCGGCAGACGGATCGTGAAGCGCGAACCCTCGCCCTCCCTGCTCACGAGCGCGATGCTGCCGCTATGAAGCTCGACGATGGTTTTCACCAGTTGCAGGCCGACCCCGCTGCCGATGATTCCGGACGTATTGCTGCCGCGGTAATAGCGTTCGAAGATCCGGTCGCGTTCCGCTTCCGGGATGCCGATCCCATGGTCTTCGATCGCCACCGAGATCTCTTCGCCGTCTTGCACCGCCTCGAGCTTGATGAGAGCCTGCTCCGGCGAATACTTGACCGCGTTGGACAGCAGATTGCTGAAAAGCAGACTCAGCAGGCCGGCGTCGCTCTGCACGAACACGGGGCGGGGCGGCAGCACCCGGCTGATTTGCGCGTGCGGCGCCAGTTCCTGCTGCAGTTCGCACGCCTCGACCAGCAGTTGAGTCAAATCCACCGGCGTCGGGTGGAAATAGAAATCGATTCGGGCGTCGTTGAGACGCGCGGAGCCGATGAGATTGTCGATCAGCTGCGTCATCCGGCGGACCATGCTGCGAATCTTTCGGGCCCGTTCCGGCAGTTCGTCCATTTTCGATCGGTCGCGCATCGAGATCAGCCTTTGACTATGGCCGTCTATGATCGCCAGCGGCGTACGGAACTCGTGCGACGCCATGGAAACGAAATTGCGCTGCAACCGGGTCAAACGCTGCTCCTCGGCCAGCCTCTCCTGCAACAGGCTGGCCTGCTGCGCCAGCCGGTGCCGGCTCTGCGCCAGATCGATCGCATTGTTGCGGAACACCACGACGGCGCGCGCCATCTCGCCGATCTCGTCGTGACGACGCGTGCCGTGCACATCGATGCCGGTTTCGCTCGCGGCGAGCCTGTGCATGCGTTCTGCAAGCTCGACCAGCGGCGCGGAAACGGAGCGTGTGACATGAACCATGGCGCCCGCGACCAGCAGGCCGGCGAGCAGGATGGTCAAGGCGATCCGCCCACGCGCGCGGCTGTAGGCGCGCTCCGAATTCTCGCCCGCTTCACGGGCGCTCGCGACGTTGCGTTCCGTGAGCAACCCGAGCAATGCGCTTGCAGCCTCATACGCGGCTCCCGACGTTTGGGGAGCGGCACCGGCGGCATCGCGGGATCCGGGCAGCGCGCCGCGGCCGCGCGCGACGATGCCGCGGTATTCGCCCCACTTCGCGTCGAAGTGCCGGTAGAGTTCATCCTCTGTCGCGTCGTGGCGGATCTGGCGATAGGCAAGCTGCGCAGCGGCGATGCCCCGGTCGAGGTCGGCCATTTGCCGCAAGATGGTCGCCTGTTCCGCCGCGCTGTCGGCTCGCAGCAGTGCTGCCTCCGCGGCGGGAAAATCCGTCGTCAGATTGTTGAGATCGCCGAGCGCCCGGGTGCTCGGCAGCCATCGGATGCGGATCTGCGCCGACTCGTCGTTGACGTACTTGAGGCTGCTGAGCGCTTCGAAGCCGAGCAGGATCACCAACAGAAACAGAAACAGAAACACCATTGAGAGCCGCACCCGGATTGATCGCGCTCGTCTCATGTGTGGCATTCGTCCATTGATACCGTTGACACGGCGGTGCAGTCTGTTGGCTTTAGCCTAGCAGGCCGCAGCCGGCGCGGTGGAACCGATCCACATGACGGGGAAAATTTTATCTTTTCTTTACACAGGCGATGCTAGCCTGATTTCGATTTGGATAGGGAGCACGCGCGTCGAACATGAAAGAACCGGGAAGGCACATTCTCTGTGTGGAGGATGATCGAGACACTGCGGCGTTGATCTGCGAGGAATTGACGGATCGCGGTTTCGAGGTTGCCGTGGCCTACAACGGTCGCGACGGGCTTGAATCCATCCTGAAGCAGCCGCCTGATCTGGTGCTTTGCGACGTCGGGATGCCCGGCATGTGCGGATTCCAGCTGCTCGAGCGGCTCACTTCCATGGCGCCGCGGTTCGAACGCATCCCGTTCGTATTCCTTACCGCGCTCGGCGACCACGACAGCGAGCTCAAGGGATGGCAACTCGGTGCCGACGACTACCTCACCAAACCGGTGGACTACAACGTGCTCGCGGCGCTGATCTGTGCGCGGCTCGCGCGCGTGGCCCGGAGTGCAATTTGGCCCCAGCAGGTCAAGCTGCGGGAGCGCGAGGTCGAGACGCTGACCTGGGCCGCACGCGGCAAAACATTCGAGGAGATCGGGACGATCCTCAGCTTGAGCAAGCGCACCGTGGAGTTTCATCTTGACAATGCGCGCAGGAAGCTCGGGGTCGCCACGCGCACGCAAGCCCTCATCAAGGCAGCGACCGGAAATCTCATCCCGCTATGAAAACCACCCTGTCTCGCCTGGCGTGTCTTGGGCTGCTGGCATTGTCCCCGTCGGTGCGGGCCGAGGATGCACCACCGGCGCCCACTGCTCCCTTCCTGGTGGGCTTCGACAAGATCAGCGCCGGGGACACCGCCTGGATGTTGACCTCGGTGGCACTGGTGCTGATGATGACCATACCGGGACTGGCGCTGTTCTACGGCGGCATGGTCCGCAAGAAGAACGTGCTGGCGACGCTCATGCAGAGTTTCGCCGTCACCTGTGTCGTCACCATTCTGTGGTGGGTGATCGGCTACTCATGGGCCTTTACGCCGGGAACCAATCCCTACCTGGTGGGCGGTTCGAGCCGGTTCCTGCTCGGCGGGATGCTCTATCAACATGACGCCACCAAGCTCACGGTCTCGCATCTGGCGGTAACGATCCCGGAGACGGTGTATTGCATGTTTCAGTTGACGTTCGCGATCATCACACCGGCGTTGATCGCAGGCTCGTTCGCCGATCGCATGAAATTCTCGTCCATGCTGGTATTCATGTCCGTCTGGTCGTTGATCGTGTACTGCCCGATCGCGCATTGGGTATGGGATCCGTCCGGGTGGCTGGCAATCAAGGGCGTTCTCGACTTTGCCGGCGGCACGGTGGTACACATCAACGCGGGTATCGCTGGTCTCGCGAGTTGCCTGGTGCTCGGCAAGCGGATCGGTTACGGCAGGGAATCGATGCCCCCCTATAATTTGACTCTGACGGTCATCGGCGCCTCGTTGCTGTGGGTGGGCTGGTTCGGTTTCAATGCGGGATCCGCGGTGGCCGCCGACGGCCGCGCCGGCATGGCCATGGCGGTGACGCAGATTGCCACGGCCGCCGCGGCGCTGGGCTGGATGTTCGCCGAATGGATTCTCAAGGGTAAGCCCAGCGTCTTGGGGATCGCATCCGGTGCGGTCGCCGGCTTGGTCGCGATCACGCCGGCATCGGGATTCGTGGGTCCGACGCCTGCCGTCGTGATAGGCGTCGCTGCCGGGGTCATATGCTTCCTCGCGGCGACATCCCTCAAGCGAGCGTTGGGCTATGACGATTCGCTCGACGCGTTCGGTGTGCATTGTATCGGCGGCATCACCGGCGCGCTGCTGACGGGAGTATTCGCCAGCAAGGAGATCAGCGGGGTGGATGGCTCGGTGCTGACCCAGCTCTGGGGAGTGGGTACGACCCTCATCTACGGATTCGCGGTCAGCTTCATCATTTTGAAAGTCATCGACATGACGCTGGGACTTCGCGTCTCCGAGGAACAGGAACGCGAAGGTCTGGACATCTCGCTGCATGGCGAGCGAATCGAGTAGCTGCAACACGCCCTGCGTCGGCACCCACGCGCACCGAACTCACCCGCGACTGACATCAGCCCACCGGCGACCAACCCACCGGCGACTAACCCACCGGCGACCAACCCACCGGACTAACCCACCGGCGACTAACCTACCGGCGACGATTCCGCCCGCGACGATTCCGCCCGCGACGATTCCGCCCGCAGCGAACTCAACTGCGGCGCGCGTCGCGGCCGCGCCGATTTATCCCCGTATAAGATCCTAATTTAATTCGGGTTTATTCCCCTTGGTAGATCCCTCACGCGGTCCATGCAGACGGCATTGAGCATGCACATCAGGGAGTCATGATTCCCGGTAATTCATGCCATTCCCTGTATTTCAATGCATTCGCTGTAATAATGCAGCCGCTGGGCTGGTCGACTGTGAATCAATAGAAGGGGGATCAACAATGTTTAGTTTGCATGCAATTCGTCCTGCCGTGGTTGCCACGGTGTGCGCCTGTGCGCTGGGTTTTCAGGTTTCTTCGTTCGCCGACGATATGGTTTCATTCGCCACCGGCGGGTACGCCCGAGGTCTGCGCAGCGAGAAATTGATGCAGAAGATGGACACGAACGGCGACGGTATGGTGTCGAGGGACGAGTGGATCGCGTTCCACGAGAAGGTCTTCACGATGTTGGACAAGGATAAGACGGGCAAACTGGATGCGAAGGCCTTCGTCAGCCCCGACGGCGGCGAGCTCGTCAGCTTCGCGACCGGCGGCTATGCCCGCGGCCTGCGCAGCGCCGCCATGATGCATAAGATCGACACCGACGGAGACGGTACGATCTCGCACGACGAGTACATCGCCTACGAAACCAAAGTGTTCGACATGATGGACACGAGCAAGACGCACAAAGGCATGATAGGCAAGGAAGAGGTGATGTTCGCCACCGGCGGCAACAACCACTGACGGATAGGCCGGCGGTTTGCGCCGCCGGCCAGCTTCAGCGCGAAAACGGATCTCGCGCGCACGGCACGCTGCAGTCACCGGCGTTCGCGTCAGAATCCGAGCGTCAACTGCGGTTGATCGCGCGGTGGCGGCCTGAATCTATCGGTCGCGAGTTCGCTGCGTCCTTCGGTGGAGCCCAAGCCGAACTTGCGCTTCGCCAGTTCGAATCTCGTCCGTAGCAATTCGGCGTACGCGCCGGTGCCGGTCATGCGCTGGCCGAATTGTGCATCATAGTCTTTGCCGCCGCGCGCTTGGTTGATCAAGGACATCACATGCTTGGCGCGATCCGGGTAGTGCTCCTGCAGCCACTCGCGGAACAGGATTTTGACTTCATGCGGCAGCCGTAGCAGCACATAGCCCGCACTGCCGGCGCCCGCGTCCTTGGCCGCCGCAAGGATGCTCTCCATCTCATGATCGGTGATCGCCGGAATCACGGGCGCCACCAACACGCCCACCGGGATGCCGGCTTGCGACAGTTGCTGCATGACGCGCAAGCGCGCTTGCGGCGATGCCGCCCGCGGCTCAAGCGTGCGCTTGATGTCGTTGGTCAGGGAGGTGATGCTGAGCATGACCGACACCAGCCGGTCTTTGGCAAGATCCGCGAGCAAATCGATGTCGCGCACGATCAGCGCGCTCTTGGTGACGATCGACACCGGATGCCGGCATCGCGCCAGCACCGCGAGAATTCCGCGGGTGATCTGCATTTTCCGTTCCAGCGGCTGATAGCCGTCCGTATTGATGCCAAGCGCAATTGTCTTGCACCGATAGGTGGGCTTGGCCAACTCTGCTTCGAGAATCTTGACTGCGTCCGCCTTGTAAAACAGCCGGGTTTCAAAATCCAGGCCCGGAGAGAGGCCGAGGTAAGCGTGGGTGGGTCGCGCGAAGCAATAGATGCATCCGTGGCTGCAGCCTCGATACGGATTGATCGACCGGTCAAAGCCCACGTCCGGCGAATCGTTGCGCGAGATCACGCTGCGGGCGTGGTCGGGCAAAACGACTTCGCCCGGCTGTTCCACGATCTCGTCCTCGTACCACCCATCGTGGACTGCCTCGCGCGCCAGCGCTTCGAAGCGGAGCATGGGATTCGAGGACGCGCCGCGCCCTTTGAAGCCCCGAGACCCTGGTGTGTGCAGCGCCATGGCGAGACTCTACATGCCGGCCACCTGATCGTAAATCCAGTAGTTCGATCAGCGCGACACTGTATGGATGCTGACTTGTCGCTCAGGGGCCAGCGCGCATTTTTGTAAGACAGAGCTCTTGGCCATGGGGCTCGGTGTGCACTGCTGCCATATGTCGCCCTCTGTAGGACTGCCGGAGACATACGCATGAGCCTGCGTCCGCTGCCGACTCAGGCTCGCTGCGCCGGAAAATCCCGCTCAGGAATACAACTGAAACGACCGGAGGCGATGATGAAGTTGGTAATGGGTGCGTTGATCGCGATCTCAATGTTGTCGGGCTGCATCAGCAGCAGCAGTCCGCCGGCGCCGGCAAAGACGACCGTGGTGGTTCCTCAGGGTTCCGGAACGACCGTGGTTTGCCAGGACGGAACGAGCCCGCCCTGCAAATAGTCCGACTGTGGTTGTTCCCTAAAGCTGCGGAATGACCTTGGCGTGCACGGGCGCAGCGACGCGGTGCTCGAGCTGATCGGCCTCGGCGTGCACGGGCGCAGCGACGCGGTGCTCGAGCTGATCGACCTTGGCGTGCTCGGGCACAGCGACGCGGTGCTCGAGCTGATCGACCTTGGCGTGCTCGGACTGATCGCCCGCGTGCTCGGCAGATCGTCATGCTGCCAATAAAGCCTCGACGACAGTTCGCTCTGTGATTGTTGCTTGCGCTGCAGCCGTTCGACCTGTCGCCACACTTGCCCCGCGAGGAGGACGCCATTACTGTGCACGGGGAGACCGGCCGCGCGCAGTGTCTCCGCGGCCCAGGTATTGCAAGTGTGTACTGCCGAGTAGCGGGGCGTGGCGGCAAAGTAGAAACCGCCTGGGTAGGGCCCCGTACCGAACGATTGCGCCGAAGCGTTTTCGCCGGCGAGCGAGCGCCAGACAAAGGCCTGCATGTCCAGCAAGCCTCGCATCGATACCCTCAATGCGAGCACTTGGCCAGTTCCAAAGGCATCGTCAGGCGAAGCCCGCAGTGCGGTCACCAAGATCATGCCGGGCCCGGGCCACAGTGCCCCCAGCAGCGCGGAGCCGCGCCGGTCCCTGGCAAGAAGGTAATGTTTATCCCCGAAACCGAAGAACAAGTACTTTGCTCCGTCGAGACCCGCCATCACGGAATCCAGCGGCTGCCGGATATCGACTGTCTCGAAGCCTACGTCGATGTGCCAGCCGCGCCGAGCCACATAGATCGTGGCCTGGGTCGACTGCGCCTCGCTCGAGCGCGGCGTGCAAAGCGCTGCACCCATCAATGCGGCACCGCATGCGAGCGCGCGCCAGCGTGTCCACATGCTATAGCACCAAGTCGATGGCGGCGTTCTGCGGTGCGAGCACCGAGGTCGCGATATCGTCACCGTCGTGCAGGACGAATATCCCACGATGTGAGGGATCGATATCGAAGAACAGGGAGTAATCGAGTTTGAGCTTCTTCGACCGCTGCGCGCACGTCACGTCGAAAAATAACGCGAGGTAGGCGCCATCGGCATGATCGTCGATCAGTTGCGCGGTGGGTTTGATGGCGCACGATAATCCGGCCGCGTCGGCGAGGCGCAGATGCGACATCGCATAGCGTTCGATGTCCGCGTGATGATGCTTGGTTTCGCCCCAGGTCACATGGCCATCGCCGTCGTCGTCCAAATTGAGGACGAAGTTCAGGTCCTTGAGCGCGATGTCCCATTGGCCGTGCAACACGCGGCCCGGCGGTCCCGAGCTAGCGGCTGGCGCGACGGTGGCATTCCCGGCCGTCCCGGCTGGTGCGGCGGCAGTCCCCGCAGTCCCGGTAGGCGCGGCGCCGGCGGTCTTGGCTGGCGCGGCGGTTCCACTAGCCGGGGATGGAGCGGCAGGCGCGGCTGTCAGGGTCAGGTACGCGTCGCTGGCGGAATGCGCGCCCGCGGGCAGGCTGAAGATCGTCCACACCGCCCCGAGCACAGCCACTGCAGGAAAAAGTTTCATCGAACGGCCCCGGCACGACTCAACGGCGCGCGCAGTTTTTCCGCCAGCGACAGGATGATCGGATCCTCGAGCTTGGTCGCGCGCAGGAACTCCAGCACCTCCGCGGCCGCCGCCGGTTGCCCCGCGGCGAGCGCCGCTTCGAGCAGCACGCGCGCATCCCATGGCGCGCGCTGCACCCGCCAATTGCGCTCCGCCAGATCCAGCGCGAGCGGCGCATCGTGCTGCAGCTGCAGGGCGAAACGAGCCTGTTCTCGGCCGAAAAAGTCGCTGCCGCGAAGCGCCAGTGCCTCGAACCTCGCGGCCATGATCCAGGTGTAGCGCGACTCCTCGGGACTGTGCAGCGCAGCCTCGGCGAGCGCCAGCCGCAGAAACGCCGTATCAGATTGAGTATGGGCGCCCAGCAACGGCAGCACCTCCTGCGGGCGTGCGCGGTCCAGCAGAAAATCCGCGTACGCAACCAGCAGAAAGTTGTCCTGCGGCAGCAACTGCAACGCGTCGCGGTAATGCGATTCCGCGAGCGGCCAGTCACCGAGCCGCTCCGCCGTCTCGGCGATCAAACCATGCAGCCACGCCTGGGTCGATGGGGGACTCTTCGCCAGGCGGACGGCGGCTTGCTGCAGCAGTGCAAGACTTTGTTCGGCCTGGCCCACGTATGATCGCAGATTGCCGGAGCAGGCAAGCCCCAGGTCGATTCCCGCGCTCGTCGCCACGCGCGCGCAATCCTTGCCGGCCGCCGGATAATCGCCCTGCACCATGTCGAGGGTAGCGAGGGTCAGCCAAGCCTGTCCGTTTTGCGGGTCCGATTTCAGCGCGGATTGCAGCAGCGCGCGCGCCTCAGGAAACTGATGGCGATACTGGAGGATCGTGGCCTGGGTCACCAAGGCATCCGCGGGCGGCGAAGGCCGGGATACCCACGGTGCGATCACGGCTTCGGCGTAACCCGCATAAATGGCATCGCCGATCTGCCGGCCGTAATCAATGTAGGCCCTCGACAACTGCAGGGCGGCGGGAAGACTCTGCGGTGCGGCATCCAAGCCATGCCGGAGACGGCGCATGTCGATCACCGCAGGGTCATTCCCTGCGGGCACGTCTTGCAGCCTCTCCGCGTCGCTCGACGGCGTGTAAGGCGCTCTGAAGGGCGCCGGCGGAGGTACCGGTACAGCCGTCGAACCGGCGAGACAGGAGCCGGCGGCTCCGGTGAGCGCCACCGCCAACGGCACCGCCGAGCCTAGACGCGCCAGCGCCAGCGCCAGCGCCGCGACTCGAGTCGCCGGCGCCCCTGCCCTGACTCGAGTCGCCTGCGCCTGCGCCTGCGCCAGCGCCGCGACTCGAGTCGCCGGCGCTCCTGCCCTGACTCGAGACCAAAAACTGACCAATGATGCGACTATCGCGGCCATTAGTCAGACAGGCTCCTTGACGTCATGGAGGCAATTCGTCGGCTGCGGCGCGCTGGATGCGTGTCCGGGCGGGATGCGCTGCCGTAGATTCATGCATCCGTTTGTGCCGGGCCGTCGTAGACTGCACATCAGGATCCGGGAGACGCGGCCGTGTCGGAATTTGTTCATGTTGCAAACCCCGTGGCTGGGTCGCGCGTGCGGATGTGGTTTTCGCCGCAGGAATGGGGCCGTCTTGCCGCCCTGTACGCATTCATCGGCGCGCTGCATGCGCTCGGATGGGGATTGTACCTGCATTATGCAGCAGCCTATCCGCAAATCGTGGGTCTCGGATTTGTCGCCTACATGTTCGGGCTGCGGCACGCGTTCGACGCGGATCACATCGCCGCGGTCGACGACACCGTGCGTTATATGTTGCAGAAAGGCCGACAGCCGCTGGCGGTGGGCTTCTTCTTCTCGCTTGGTCATTCCACCATCGTGCTGGGGCTGGCGGTCGCCATCGCCGTTTCGGCCGCGGCGGTCAAGACGCATTTGCCGGAGCTGCAGAACATGGGTGCCGTCATCGGCGCCGGCGTGTCGGGAACGTTTCTGTGGATCATCGGCATTCTCAATCTTCTGGTGCTGCTCGACATCTTGAAGATCTGGCGCATCGCCAAGTCCGGTACTCACGATCACGCGCATCTCGAGGGCCTGCTGCAGAAGCGTGGGTTGCTCAACCGGCTATTCGGCGGCCGCTTGCAGCAGCTCATGAACCACAGCTGGCAGATGTATCCGCTGGGTCTGTTGTTCGGCCTCGGGTTCGATACCGCCTCCGAGGTCGGGTTGCTGGCGATGACCGCGGGCGCCTCCGCGGGTAATTTGCCGGTACCTGCGGTACTTTGTCTGCCGATCCTGTTTGCCGCAGGCATGACCGTAATGGACACCACGGACGGCGTGCTCATGACCAAGGCCTACCATTGGGCATTCATCAATCCGCTGCGCAGGATTTTCTACAACATCACGACCACCGGTTTGAGCATAGCGGTTGCCTTGCTGGTGGGGAGCGTCGAACTGCTGCAGGTGTTCATCGGATTGCTCGGTCTGCACGGCCGTGTGTTCGACGCCATCGCCTCATTGGACTTCGGCGTCCTGGGGTACCTCATCGTCGGCATGTTCATGCTGGCGTGGGGGCTTTCCTTCGCGCTGTGGAAGTTCGGCCGCTTGGAACAACGCCACTCGATCTACGCCTCGCCGCATTCGCACAGCCACGTCCACGCCGGCATTGCGCATGCGCATGACCATGCCCATCCGCACGAGGATTGACGATGCAAGGTTCCCCACGTGAGGATTGATGATTCAATATTCCAGGCGCGAGGATTGGTGATGCGCAGTTCCGGGTTCGAGGATTGACGATGGGAAGTTCCCGGCGCGGTGGGTTCCTGCCTTGTCTGCCGGCGTTGCTGGCGGCGCTGGCGGGGCTGGCGGCACTGGCGGCGCCGGCCAGCCGCGCCGACACGGTAGCGAGCTTGCTCGGGAATTTCACCGTCAACCAGTATTGCGGCCTGAAGCTCGCGCAGCGCTCGGCGGACATTCACTACGTCGTGATCTTCGGCCAGCTGCCGGCGCTACGCGAATTACACGCTGCCGACACCGACGGCGACGGCGTCACTTCGCAAGCGGAACGGGATGCCTACGTGGCACGCCTCTCCTCCGAAATCGCCGGGCACATCGAGCTGCGCGTCGACGGCAGCACGCTGCCGCTGCGCGCCAGGCACTGGGCGAGCAGTCTTCCCACCGAGCAGGGCGGGTTTTCGCTGCGTGTCGACATCGATTTCAGCGCCGTGCTGCCGCCGCTCGCGGCCGGCGGCAGCAGCCTTGAATTCACCAATCGGAATTATGCCGGCCAAATGGGTTGGCATGAAATCGTGGTCGAACCCGCTGCCGGCGTGTCGGTGTTCGACACGAATGCCTTCGATACTTCCGTCACCAACGCACTGAGCGAGGCGTTGCGGTCGCTACCGGCGGCGGGGCCCTTGGACGAACGTTCCGTGCACATGCGCCTGACGGCCGCGCCTGCCCCGCCGCAGGCCGTATTGCTCGGTCCACGGCCATTGCAGAATGCGCCTGCGGCCGCGGTTGCGGCGGGCGCGGAGAATTCCTGGCTGAGCCGCGCCACCGGCACGCTGGTGGCGGCGATTTCGGCGCCGCATCTGTCGCCGCGCGTCGCACTGCTGGCGTTGCTCGGGGCGCTGCTGCTCGGCGCGGTCCATGCGCTGTCGCCCGGACACGGCAAGACCATCGTCGGTGCCTATCTGATCGGTTCGCGCGGCACGCCGCGGCACGCCGTATTTCTCGGTCTCACCGTCACGGTCACCCATACCGTCGGTGTGTTCGTGCTGGGATTTGCGACGTTGTACGCCTCGCGATACATCGTTCCCGAACGACTCTTTCCGCTCCTGAGCCTGCTGTCCGCGCTGCTGGTGTTCGGCATGGGTATCGTATTGCTGATGCAGCGCGGGCTCTCGCTGCGGCGGTTGCGCGGCGGCTCGACTGCGGGCAGCGCATCCGGAACAATGTTGGAATTCAAACCCGTGGATAAGGTGGCCGTCGGCGGACATTTGGCGCCGCGCCCCCGCTACATCTTCGCGCACCGGCCGGCCCTCGACGGAGGTCACTGGCACTCTCACGGCGGAACCATGCACACCCATCTGCCGCCCGGAGCGGCGGGCGAACGCGTCGGCTGGCGCAGCTTGTTGGCGTTGGGCATCTCCGGCGGCCTGGTCCCCTGCCCGTCGGCGATGGTGCTGCTGCTCGCCGCCGTGGCGCTCAACAAAACCGGTTACGGCATGATCCTCGTGCTGTCTTTCAGTGTCGGCCTGGCAATGACCCTGACGGCAGTGGGTTTGCTGTTTCTGCACGCCCGCGACCGCTTCCGCAGGCCGGCCACGGCCGCGCGCTGGCCGCGTTTTCTGCCGCTGGCGAGTGCCGGCGCAATCACGGCGGTGGGGTTGGTTTTATGCGTCGGCGCGGTTCGAAGCTTTTAGCGCAGGTACGGGAATTGCTTGGCCGGCAGCGGTTCCGAAATATGAAACCCCTGCGCGTATCCGATGCCCAGCCGGCCTAATTCGGCCAGCACTTCCGCCGACTCCACCCGCTCGGCGATGGTTTGAATGCCCATGGTTTTGCCGACCTGACTGATCGCCTCCACCATGCTGCGATCGACCCGGTCGCGGGTGACGTTTTCCACGAACTGCCCGTCGATTTTCAGATAGTCGACCGGCAAGGTCTTCAGGTACATGAACGACGACAGGCCGCTGCCGAAGTCGTCCAGCGCAAAGTGGCAGCCGCGCGCCTTCAGTTCGCGCATGAAGTGCACCACATTGCCGAGGTTGGCGATGGCCGCGGTTTCCGTGATCTCGAAGCACATCGCGCCCGCGGTGAGTTCGTTGTTGCTGAGTTCCGTGATCAGATATTCGAGGAAACGCTCGTCGTTGAGCGAGGTCCCGGAGAGGTTCACCGCAATGGTGAACGGTTTGACGCCGGATCCCGGCCGGTATACCAGGTGGTCGAGGGCCTGCCTGACCACCCACCGGTCGACCGAGGCCATGACGTTGTAGCGCTCAGCAGCCGGAATGAACTCGGCGGGCGTCACCAGGGCGCCAGTTTCGTCGCGCAAGCGCAGCATCAGTTCGAAGTGTTCCCGCTCGTGCTCGTGGGCCACCGGGCCGATCGGCACGATCGGCTGGTAGAACAACTCGAAGCGGCCTTCGTCGCAAGCACGGACCAGCTTGGAGACCCAGTGCATTTCGCGATGCCGCTCCGGCACATCGTCGGGTTTGTACAGCTGAACGCGATTGCGTCCCAGATCCTTCGCCGAGTAGCAGGCGACATCGGCCGCACTCATGACGCTGGCGACCGTCGGCGTATCGCCGGTGATCTCCACGATGCCGATGCTGGCACCGACCTCGAGCGCGCCGCCCTGCCAGATGAATCGATAATCGTGAATGGCCTGGCGCAGGCCCTCCGCGATGCGCAGCGCCTGGTCGATGGAACAGCTTTGCAGCAATATGCCGAACTCATCTCCGCCGAGACGCGCCAGCGTGTCGCCGCCGCGCAGGCGCGACTGCAGCACGCCGGTGATCTGTTTCAACAACTGGTCTCCCGCGGGATGTCCGCAGGTGTCGTTCACCAATTTGAACTGATCGAGATCCAGGTACAGCAGCGCGTGGCGGCCGCCGGCCTCTTGCCGGGCACTTTCCACGGCGGCGGTCAGGCGATTCTCGAATTCGCGGCGATTGATCAGGCCGGTCAGCGCGTCGTGGCTCGCCTGGTAGTGCAGCGCACGGTGCAGCCGCCGCTCCTTGCTGACGTCGTGGAACACCATCACGGCGCCGATCAGATTGCCGGCGCGATCGCGGATGGGCGCCGCCGAATCCTGGATGGTCAACTCCTGGCCGCGGCGATTGACCAATACCGTGTGCTCGGTCAGGCCGTGGATTTGTCCTTCGCGCAGGCAGCGCATGATGGGGCTTTCGCTGGCTTCCCGCGTCCCCTCATCGACCACGCTCAATATTTCGCCGATCAGCCGCGACTGCGCCTCGCGATTCTCCCAGCCGGTCAGGCTTTCGGCGACCGGGTTCATGTAATCGATTCGTCCTTCGGAATCGGTGGTGATCACGGCGTCGCCGATCGACTCCAGGGTCACCTGCGCGCGCTCCTTCGCCTGGAAGACCGCCGTCTCCGCTTTCTTGCGCTCCGTGATGTCGGTGAGCGTACCCTCGTAACCGATGATCCGCCCGTGCGCGTCGCGCACCACGCGGCTCGAGTCCATGACCACCAGCATGGAACCGTCCTTGCGGCGCAGGATGTATTCCTCGTTGCGCAACTCGCCATCGCTCTCGATGCGCCGCATGAACTTGTCGCGGTCGCTCGCGTACCAATACAGCGCCGCGGCGGGCACTTGATACAGATCCTCCGCGGAGGCGTATCCCATCAAATTCACGAATGCCGGATTGGCGACCAGAATGCGCCCTTCGCGCGATGTCCGGTAAACCCCCTCCATCATGCTTTCGAAGAGTCCGCGGAACTTGGCCTCGCTGGCGCGCAGCGCATCCTCGGCGGCCCGCCGCTCGATGGCGATCCCGGCGATCTGCGCCATGCGCGCCATGAGTTCCTGATCCCGCTCCGGCGGCATGCCGGGCAGATGTCGATGCACGGCGAAGGTGCCGACCACCCTGCCATCGGAGGCGACAATGGGGGTCGACCAGACCGCCCGCAACGAAGCCTGCCTCGCCGCCTCGCGCCGCAACTCCCACAACTCGTCGGTCTCGATGTCGGCGACCGCGACCGGGCGCGCTTGGAAAACCGCCGCGGCGCACGAGCCGTAGCCTGAGCCGATGGGCGCGCCGTCCATCGCCGCCACGAACGCCCGCGGCAGGTTCGGCGCGACCCCGAGATTCAATGCGGTGCGCTCCGCATCGAGCAGATTGATCGCGCAATAGCTCTCCTCGATGACGCGTTCGATCAGTTCGCAAATCGATTCGAGCACCGAGGACAAGTGAGCGTTGGCGGCGATTTTTTCGAAAACGCGGCGCTCCCCGGCCGCGATGGCATCGTTTTCGCGGATCGCCTGTTCGGCCAGGTGCCTCTCGGTGATGTCGCGTATGCAAACGATGTAGCCGTCGCGCCAATTGAGCTTGGCCTTGCTCACGGCGATTTCCACGGCGACCCGGTTGCCTGCCTTGGTGCGTCCCCAGGTCTGATGCGCAGCCAGATCGACGTGCGTGTCGTCGATCTTCGCAGCGTAGCGTTCGAGAAAATCGCCGCCGCCGACGGCAATTTCCGGAAGCAGAAATTCGAGCGGGCGGCCGAGAATTTCCTGCGACGCGTAGCCGAAGATGCGTTCGCCGGTGGGATTGAAGGTTTCGATGTGGCCCGTCTCATCCACCGAGACGATGGCGTCCTTCACGTTGTCGAGGATGGCCTGCAGGTGCGAGTCCGTCTGCTCGCGGATCTCGCGCGTCAGCGCCTGAGCCTCGTCGGACATGATCTGCATCGAGCGGACGACGCCGCGCCGCTCGCCGTCGATTCGATCGTAGTGGGCGCTCACGCTCCTGAGCAGCGCCACGAGATCGAGGTCGCCGCCTTGGCGCGCCTCGGCAATTTGACGCTCGAGCAGTTGATTGAGCGGATCCGCAGCCTGCGTTGCTTGCTCAAGATTGACGGCCACAATATCGCGTGACAAACCTTCGATCTCCCGCTTGGATCCAAGGCGCGCAATGGCACCCGAGCGGTTTAGATGTTAGGGAGATCCGGCGACGGCGGCGTGACGCGAGTCTCGATTCGCTGAATTATCGGTTAAATCAAGCTGATCCACAGGTTCGGCACTGACGGGCGCTTGCGTCCGGCGTCGCGCAAGTTGCGCTCAAGGGATCGAAGCAGGCGTCATGCCTGATCGGCTGTCTCGCGTTCCGAGCGCTTGCGTTCGGCTTCGCGCAGGTTGCGCTTGCGCAGCCGGATCGAGGTGGGCGTCACCTCGATCAGTTCGTCGTCGTCGATGAACTCCATCGCCTGTTCCAGCGAGAAGCGGATGGGGGGCGTCAACACCACATTCTCATCCTTGCCCGCGGCGCGCATGTTGGTGAGCTTCTTGCCCTTGAGGGGATTGACCACGAGATCGTTGTCGCGGTTGTTGAGGCCGATGATCATGCCTTCGTACACTTCCTCGCCGGGGCCTATGCACAGCCGGCCGCGCTCCTGCAGGCTGAACAGCGAGTAGGCCAACGCCACGCCCTGCCCGTTCGCGATCAGCACGCCGTTCGGACGCTGGCCCAATTCGCGCTGCACCACCGGCCCGTAATGATCGAATACGTGGTGCAACAGGCCCGTTCCCCGGGTCATGGTGCGGAACTCGGTCTGAAATCCGATCAGTCCGCGCGACGGCACCAGGTAATCCAGGCGGATGCGGCCGCGGCCGTCCGCCTGCATGTCCTTCAATTCCGCGCCGCGGCTGCCGAGCGCGGACATGATGTCGCCCTGGGCGTCGGCATCCGCGTCGACGGTCACCTGCTCGTAGGGCTCGTGCGCGGCGCCGTCGACCTGTTTGATGACCACGCGCGGCCGGGAGACCGCCATCTCGTAGCCTTCGCGGCGCATGTTTTCCAGCAACACGCCGAGATGCAGCTCGCCGCGGCCGAACACCACGAACTTGTCGGGGTCCGCGGTGGGCTCCACACGCAATGCCACGTTGTGGATGGCCTCGCGCTCCAGGCGCTCGCGGATCTGGCGGCTGGTGACGAACTTGCCCTCTCGGCCCAAGAACGGCGAGGTGTTCACCTCGAACGTCATGCTGATCGTAGGCTCATCGACCGTGAGGCTCGGCAGCGGCTCCACCTTGGCGGGATCGCACAGGGTATCGGAGACCTTGGGCTCGGGGATTCCGGCAAACGCCACGATGTCGCCCGCGCTCGCGGACTCGACCTCGACGCGTGTCAGGCCGTGAAACCCCAGAATCTGCGTGATTTTCTCGGAGCGCTGTTTGCCCTCGCGGCTGACCACCGTCACGGCCATGCCGCGCTTGAGCGTGCCGCGCTTGATGCGCCCGATGCCGATGGCCCCCACGTAGCTCGAGTAATCGAGCAGCGTGACCTGCAGCTGCAACGGACCGTCCGCATCGACGTCGGGCGGCGGACAATGCTCGACGATGGTTCTCAACAGGGGCTGCATGTCGCCCTCGCGCAGCGTCGAATCCAGGCCGGAAAAGCCGCGCAAGGCGGACGCATACACCACGGGGAAATCCAGCTGCTCGTCGGTCGCCCCCAGCCGATCGAACAGATCGAAGGTTTGATCGAGCACCCAACCCGGGCGGGCTTCATCGCGGTCGATCTTGTTGATGACCACGATCGGGCGCAGCCCGTGCTTGAAGGCCTTCTGAGTGACGAACCGGGTCTGCGGCATCGGCCCGTCCACGGCATCGACCAACAGCAGCACGCAGTCGACCATGGCGAGCACGCGCTCGACCTCGCCGCCGAAGTCGGCGTGACCGGGAGTATCGACGATATTGATCCGGTAATCGCCCCAGGTGATCGCGGTGTTCTTGGCCAGAATCGTGATACCGCGCTCCCGCTCCAGGTCATTCGAGTCCATGACGCGTTCGCGCATTTCCTTGCGCGCGTCAAACGTCCCTGATTGGCGCAGCAGCTGATCCACGAGCGTGGTTTTGCCGTGATCGACGTGCGCGATGATCGCGATGTTGCGAAGTGTTTGAGCCACAGTGAAGTCCAGGGGGAAACCCGCCATTCTAGCAGCCACCCGCACCAAGGTCCATATAAGTAAGTCTGCCGGCGGCCGGCAGGCTCAGCGCTGCACGATGAGCGGGACGGAAAAGATCCGAGATTCCGTACAGATCAGCGCTGCACGATGAGCGGGACGGAAAAGATCCGAGACTCGGTCACATCGTCGTACTTGAGCGAAATATCCAGACTGAGCATCAGCACGCCGTCCGCGGTCGGCGTCACGTTCACGGCCTGTCGATACACTTCCCCGGAGGTGACGGCGGGCAGCTCGAATTGGCTCGTGTCCGCGGCGACCGTCATGCCGTCGCCGCCGCTCACCGCGATTTTCACGGGGCCCCCGTCGACCTGCGGCAGCAGGGCGATATTGACCGTGAGGGGCTCGCCCAAGGTCGGCTTTTGCGGCAGGTCGAACTTCACCTGCACGGGCAGCTGGGATTTCCCCTGGCTCGCCGCCTCCACCATGCCCGCGGTCAATTCGGCCGCGCTCGGCCCCTTCTTGGCGGCTGCCTTGCTGGGGATGTTGAAGTGCGGCAATTTCGGCTGCGCAGGTCCTGGGTCGCGTTCGCAGCCGACCAACGCCGCCACTGCGCACAGCAAAAGAACTCGCGCGAATTGCATCCCGCTATGATCCCCAAATACGCCGCCGATCACAACTCGAGCACCGGTGCGGTGACGGCGGCGAACTGCTCGTCGAGCGCCCGGTAATGCTCCTCCCAATACCGTGGTTCGGCAAACCAGGGAAACGCCAGGGGAAAGGCGGGGTCGTGCCAGCGGCGCGCCAGCCAGCCCGAGTAATGAATCATGCGCAACGCGCGCAGCGGCTCGATCAGCGCGAGCTCGCTGCGATCGAAGGGCAGGAACTGCTCGTACCCGGTCAACAAATCGCGCAGCTCCGTGCGCATCTCCTGCTGGCCTCCCGAGAGCAGCATCCACAAGTCCTGGATGGCCGGGCCCGTCAAACAGTCGTCCAGATCGACGAAGTGCGGGCCCTTGTCCGTCCACAATATGTTGCCCCGGTGGCAATCGCCGAGAATGCGTCCGAGGACGGCGCCCCGCCAGCCCTCGGCGCGAGCCTGCACCTCGTCGAGCAACGCGTCGGTGACAGCGGCGTACTTGTCCGCGAGATAATCAGGCATCCAATCGCCGTCGAGCACGAAATCCCGCGCCTTGCGGCCGAGTTCCTCGATCGACAGACGAGGCCGATCGTGAAATCGCGCGGCCCGCCCCACGGCATGGATGCGGCCGAGGAAACGGCCCACCCATTCGCGATCGTCGCTCACCCCGAGTTCCGGCCAGCGGCCGCCGCGGCGCGGGAATAGCGCATAGCGAAATCCACGATGCGCATGCAGCGACTCCCCGTCCCGGAGCAGGGGCGCGACCACCGGGATCTCCTGCGCCGCGAGCTCCAGGGCGAACGCGTGCTCCTCCCGGATGGCGGCATCCGACCAGCGGGCCGGCCGGTAGAACTTGGCCACCAACGGCTCGCCCTCCTCCATGCCGATCTGATAGACCCGGTTCTCGTAGCTGTTCAACGCCAACACCCGGCCGTCGCAGGCATGACCGACCGCCTCGACCGCATCCAATACGGTTTCGGGAGACAGTTCGGAATAGGGTGCGTCGGTGCTCATGGGTGGAATTCTACAGGTTCGCTGTCTTCGCTCCCTTCGACGAATCACGCTGATAGAATGCGGGCCATGCGCTTCCCTCGACCTAAGTCATTGAGCGGGCTGATGCTCATCGGGTTTACCATCGTGGCGGCCCCGCTGCTGTTCGCGATCGTGAACGCGGCCGTGCAAATGAACCGCCTCTCCACCCGCAGCGAACAGCTGGTTCTGCACGGCGTGCGTGGTACCCGCAACAACCAGCGGATGTTCGAGGAGATCAGCGCCCTCGAGCGCACCGCCCGGCTCTATCAAATCATCGGCAGCGCGGACCTCCTCGAGGTCTACGCGCGCAATCAGGAGCGCCTGGCGACCACCTTGAAGGAGCTGCTGGCGATGCAACTGGACTCGGAATCGCGCAACGACGCGATTTCGCTGCGCACGGAGTCCGACCGGCTGCTGCACGAATTGAAGGAAAGCGCGCCCAATTCCGCGCGCATGGCGGACCTCGTCAACGCCTTTCCGCAGCTCTCGGAAATGGCGTCCAAAGTGTCGGACCGGGTCAGCGCGCAAATCGACCGCGAACTGTCTAGCCTGCAGCAGGCGACCCAGCTCGCCCAGCAAAACCTGTTCTGGGAAACGCTGCTGTTGGTACCGCTGACCCTGGCCGTGGTCGGCGTGTTCACGTATCTGTTCGGGCGGCCGATTCGCGCCATCGATCGAGCCATCAGCGAGCTCGGACGCGGAACTTTTTCGCGGCCCATAGCGATCCGCGGACCCGCGGATCTCGAGCGCCTCGCGGAGCAGCTCGAGTGGCTGCGCGGGCGCCTGCTCGACCTGGCGCAGGAGAAGAACCGGTTTTTGCGGCATATGTCGCATGAATTGAAAACACCGCTGGCCAACATACGCGAGGGCACCGAACTGTTGATGGACGGGGCGGTCGGTGAGCTGCAGAGCGGCCAACGCGAAGTGATGGCCATCTTGCGCGAGAACGGAATGAAGCTGCAGCGCCTCATTGAAAACCTGCTGTCCTTCAGTGCCTGGCAAGCCAAGAGCGTCGGCCTCGAAATCAGCGAATTCAAGCTGCGGCCCCTGGTCAAGAGCGTGCTGGAAAACCAGCAACTCACCCTGGTGGCGCAGCGCGTGCGGCTCGACGTCCAGGTCGAGGACCTGACGCCGCTGGCGGACCGCGCCAAGGTGCGGTTGATCCTCGATAACCTGCTGTCGAACGCCATCAAGTTCACGCCGCGCGGTGGAACCATTTCCATCCACGCACGCGGCGAGCGCGAAAAACTGCTGCTCGATGTCATGGACAGCGGACCCGGGATCGCGCCGGACGACCGGAGCCGCATCTTCGAGGCTTTCTACCAGGGCAAGACCCCCCAGGGTGGGCACGTCAAGGGAACGGGAATCGGCCTGTCGGTGGTGACCGAGTTCGTCAACGCCCACGGCGGCAGCATCGAGATTCTCGAAGCCAAGTCGGGAGGGGCGCACTTTCGCGTTCGCCTGCCGATGCGGCAGACGCCGACCCGTGAAAAAGCCCATGCTGCATAAGGGGTTGCGCGTGGCGGCATGCGCTCTCACCGTCGGCTGGATCAGTGCCTGCGCAGCCGGCGGACCGCACCTGCCCGCCGCGGCGCAGCCGGATAACGCACCCCAGCTGAGCCCGATCGCGCCGCTGCTCGAATTGATGAGCAGCCTGCCGCAAGGCGACCCGGCCCGGCAGGCCGAACTGTTCGAAGCGGCGAAGGAAGCCGCGGAGCTGACGCCGACCACCAGCAACCGGCTGAGGTTCGCCTTGGCCCTGGCAACCCCCGGCCACAGCGGCAGCGACCCCGTCGCAGCCCAGCGACAGTTGGCGGAACTGCTCGCCAGGCCTGAAACTCTACTGCCGGTCGAGCGCCTACTGGCCTTGGTCGAACTGCAGGACGTCGAGCAAAGGTTGATACTACAAGCCGAAAACCAGCGTGCGCGTGATGATGCGCAGCACGACGACACACGCGAGAAGTTGGCGGCCACCACCCGTCGGTTGACCGCTGAATCGGACGAGAATGCCAGGCTGCGCAAGGCCTTGGATGAGGCGCGGGCCAAGCTCGAAGCGGTCACCCACATCGAGCGCTCGATCAACGACCGGCCGACGAGCGGGTCGCACACGCCGTGAAAGTCACCGGAGACGCCGATTTGAACGCCTATTCCATTGCATCCACCACCCCTTTGTCCTTCGGGCTGCAGAGCGGATCCCGGGAAGCTCAGACGCCGCAGAAGCGCAAGGCGCGAATTCTGGTGGTCGACGATGATCCGGGGTTGCTGCGGCTGCTGACGATTCGGCTGCGCGCGGAAAGCTATGAAGTCGAGGCGGTCGAAAGCGCGGCGGCCGCACTTGCCGCATGCCTGCGGTTTCGACCCGATCTAGTCATCACCGACCTGCGCATGGATCAAATGGACGGCATCGGCCTGCTCAAGGAGTTGCAGAGCCGCTGGCCCGGGCTGCGCGTCATCATCCTGACGGCGCATGGCACCATCCCGGACGCCGTGCACGCCACGCAAAGCGGTGCATTCGGCTTTTTGACCAAGCCGGTGGACAAGCAGGACTTGCTCGATCACGTGCAAAAGGCCCTCAAGGTATCCGGCTTTGCGCACGTCGACGAGGATTGGCGTGCGAGCATCATCACCCGCAACCAGCTGATGGAAGACAAGCTGGCGCAGGCCAACATGGTCGCCGGTACCGACGCCCGCGTGCTTCTGACCGGCGAGAGCGGCACCGGCAAGGAACTGCTGGCGCGCGCCATTCACGAGGCGAGTCCGCGGCGAAACAAGCCCTTCATCGCCATCAACTGCAGCGCGATGGCGGAAAACCTGCTCGAGTCGGAACTCTTCGGTCACGAGAAAGGGGCTTTCGCCGGCGCCACCCGCTCGCAGAAGGGGCTGTTCGAGACGGCGGACGGCGGAACCCTGCTGCTCGATGAGGTCGGCGACATGCCGATGCGATTGCAGGTGAAATTGCTGCGGGTGCTGCAGGAGAATCAGATCCGTCCGGTGGGCGCCGCCGATACCGTACCGATCAACGTTCGCATCATTTCCTCGACCCACCGCGACCTGCATGAGCTGATGGTCGGCGGGCAGTTTCGCGA
>Ga0116229_10001469_pt1 | contig 37009 bp, 34 predicted proteins | sample S1TSphgellanicum_3_FD_87313 | JGI IMG/M metagenome (GOLD analysis project Ga0116229, IMG submission 87313) | Host-associated microbial communities from peat moss isolated from Minnesota, USA - S1T2_Fc - Sphagnum magellanicum MG | ecosystem: Host-associated > Plants > Peat moss > Unclassified...
AAGTGTATTTTCATTGGATATTCCTCAGAACAAAAGGGATATAGATGTTTCAATCCTTCCACTCGGAAGTTGCAAGTGAGTAGAGATGTTGTGTTTGATGAGATGGCTAGTTGCTACTCACCACTGAAGGTAGCAGAAGATGGAGAAGTTAGAAATGGTGATATTTCATCAAATGTGAAACAAGAATCACAATTAATTAGTGGACCACAAGAGTCTTCAATTAGTGGGTCTAGTAGCACTCCATGGAAAGGAAGATTAAGATTTTCAAACATTGTACATGATAGTTCTCAAACATCATTTAAAAATTCTCATGTAGATGGTGAGTCAAGTGATTCAGAGAAAAGTGAAAGTGAAGAATCAAGAATCACTTTAGTTACTACTCTTGGAGCTTGGATGGCCAAGAAAGTTTTGAAAACACCTGACAACAACAGTGGAGTACGAAGATCCACACGAATCAAGTACCTTGTACAAAGACTCACATATGACAACTTTGTAGCTCATCATTACGCATACATGGTGAGAGTTATACAGGAGGTTGAACCCATTTGTTTTGAATAAGCGGTTGGAAACCCTAAATGGGATAATGCCATGAATGAAAAGATGGCAGCTTTAAATGCGAATGCTATTTGGGAAATGGTAGCTTTACCAGAGGATAAGAAAGTAATTGGGTGCAAATGGGTGTATAAAGTCAAACATAATGCAGATGGATTTGTGAGTAGATACAAAGCAAAATTGGTTGTCAAAGGTTATGCCCAAACATATGGCATAGACTATGAAGAGACCTATAGTCTAGGTGCCAAAATGACAATTGTAAGAGCAATCATTGCTATGGTAGCAACAAAAGGATGGTCTTTACATTTAATGGATGTAAAGAATGCTTTTCTTCATGGAGATTTACAAGAAGAAGTGTACATGGAACAACCACTAGGTTATGTGGACCAAACACATCCTAATTTGGTTTGTAGGTTGAAGAAAACTTTGTACAACTTGAAGCAAACACCTAGAGTTTAGTCAAATAAAATAGGTGAATATCTTGTCACAAGTGGATTTCAAACATCTAATGCAAATTTTTCACTATATGTGAAAAAGACAGATCATGGGATTGTAGTCATAGTCATCTATGTTGATGATTTGATTATCACAGGAGATAGTGATGAAGACATCTTTGATTTGAAGAAGCTTTTGAAGCAAAAATTTGAGATGAAAGATTTGGGAGAGTTGTGTTATTTCCTCGGCATTGAGGTAATCCAGTCCCCTAAAGGGATATGGTTACTACAAAGGTAATATGCCTTGAACAAATTGGCTGAATATGGGATGACGGGTTGTAAACCCATTTTAGTTCCATTGGAGCAAAATGTGAAGTTAAGTGCAAATGAAGGAGGCCTCATGGAGGATACCACTATGTACAGACGTATAGTGGGGAATTTGATTAACATGACCATCATAAGGCCAAATTTGAGTTATTCAGTTGGAATGATAAGTCAATTCATGTAAACACCACGAAAGCCACATTTGGATGCAGTGAGGTGCATACTGAAGTACATAAAACATACCTTGTAGTGTGGAATTTTTATGAAGCCAAGAGCCAGTTACAAGTACATGGATACACGAATGTTGATTAGGTTGGCAATGTTTCAGATAAAAGATCAACCAATGGTTTCATGTTTTCTTTTGGAAGTGGTGCTGTTAGTTAGAGCAGTAAGAAACAACCAACAGTTGCATTATCAAGCACGGAAGTAGAATACAGGGGTGCAGCAATTGTTGCATGTGAAGTAGTTTGATTACAAAAACTACTCTCAAATTTGGGACAATCAATGGATGCTCCTGTTGTCATCTATTGTGATAACATTAGCAGCATACTACTTGCTAACAACCCAATCTATCATGCTAGGACAAAGCTCATTGAGGTGCATTACCACTTTATAAGAGAAAAAGTTCTAGCAAAAGAAATTAACCTCATTCATGTCAATACCGAAAATCAAGTTGCTGACATTTTCACAAAGGCTTTAAGTACAAACAAGCTAAAGAGGTTTAGAAAAATACTTGGTGTATTAGAAGTGGATTTGAGCTTGAGGGGGAGTGTTGAGAATTCAAGCTCAGCTAGTTAGGTTTCATTAGTTACTGGAGTAGGAAAATAACTAGGTTACTTTCACAAGGTTATTTTCACAAGGTTAAATTACTTTCGTTACTTATTTTAGTTTGATTATTTGTGGTTTGGTCTTTTAGTTAAATACCTTGGTGTTGATGGTTTGGCTTTCTTTTCTTCATTACACAAGTTTATGTATTTCATGTGACAAGAACCTTAGAAAGTTCTTGATGTTGTGTTTTGTGTTGTGAGCATTATGTTGTAGTCTCCTTTCAATAAAGGTTTATGTTTGCACTTGAGTAGATTTCCTATTTGTTAACAATGCTAGTAGTCTCTGCAAGAACACTCACCATCCTGAAAGTGATGAAAGCAATTTGCATCCCTCACCATGCTAACTCTACTAGCTACTTTTGAAATGAATTTTGTGGATGTGTGGCAATCACGACAAACCCGCAGATTCTTTCTTATGCAGAGTGGAGTACCAAGTATTGAGTTGATGAACCCAGATGTAATAGCCAATTTCTCACTATGATGACACAAATGAAACACCTTTTCTTCTTCCTCCACATCATGTAGCACAAAATTAGTATCTGGCACATACCCTGCATCATGCATTAGCCCTGACAACCTCTTCAATTCTGCATGGATTTCTATCATCTGAGGGTGGTGTTGATCATCTATTACAAATGTATGCACCTCATCATCCACTTCAATCCAAGTGCGACCTAGGTGTTTCTTCACACTTTCTTTCCTTTCTTTGCCATTCAACATTTTCACTAAGATCCCTGTTACTTGTGGCAGTATATAAATTTGATAGCAGCACATTACCTCAACATTTTCAGGTTCCAGTTCAAGAACTTGTTTGGCAACTCGTTCTCCCATCTCCGCATTACCATGAATTCTGCAAGCACCAAAGCCCTCCACACACCTATGTTTGGTTTACATGGCATTGCCTTGAGCATATTCTCTACCTCATGTAGACGACTAGCACAACCAAAAAGGTCAACCATGCAAGTGTAATGTTCCAATTTTGTAGAAATCGTGTAAACTGTAGTCATTGAAGAATAAAAGCACATGCCTTCATCCACCAAACCTAAATGGCTACAAGCTGACAGCAGACAAACAAAAGTGATATCATCTGGCTGTACACCTTCTTCACGCATTTGTTCAAACTATTTAAGTGCTTCCTTACCATGCCCATGGATGGCATATCCTCCAATCATGGCATTCCAAGTGACCACATCTCGAGATGGCATCTTGTTGAACACTTTCAGAAAATCTTCCAAGCTCCCACATTTTGCATACATGTCAATCAAGCTATTCCCCACAAAGACATTTGAATCCCACCCACTTTTAATAACCTGGTCATGAGCACACCTGCCCTCTTCAAGTGCAACTACACTTGCACATGCATTCAGCACTCCCACTAAAGTCATAGGAGCTAGCTGCACACATTCCTCTTGCATTTGTTGAAATAATTCCAATGCCTTTTGCCCTTGCCCATATTTCACATGCCCAAATATCATCAGATTCCAAGTGACCACATCATGTGATGGCAGCTTATTGAACACTCTCTGAGCATCCTCCATGCTCCCACATTTTGCATACATGTCAACCAAGCTACTGATGGCAAATGGATGAGATTCACAACCACTTTGAATGATTTGTTGATGAGCACACTTGCCCTCTTCAAGTGCTTGTAACCTAGCACATGCATTCAACACCCCAACAAAAGTCACAGGGTCTGACTGTACACCTTCCTGTTGCATTTGTTGAAACAGTTGCAGTGCCTTCTGTGCTTGCCCAAATTTCACGTGTCCCAAAATCATGGCATTCCAAGACACCACATCTTGAGATGGCAAGTTGTTGAACACTCTCGAAGCATCCACCATGCTCCCACATTTGGCATACATGTCAACCAGGCTACTCCTCACAAAGACATCTGACTCACACCTGCTTTGAATGATTTGCTCATGGACACGATTGCCCTCTTCAAGTGCAAATACACTGGCACATGCATTCAACACCCCAACAAAAGTCACAGGGTTTGGTGACACTCCTTCCTGTTGCATCTGTTGAAAAAGTTCCAGTGCCTTCTGCCCTTGGCCACAATTCACATGTCCCAATAGCATGGCATTCCAAGAGAGCACATCACATGATGGTAGCTTGTTGAACACTCTTTTAGCATCCTCTATGCTCCCACATTTTGCATACATGGCAATCAAGCTGTTCCCAATAAAAGCAACTGATTCATAACCACTTTGAATGATCTGTTCATGAGTGTGCCTGCCTTCTTCAAGTGCAACTATGCTGGCACATGCATTCGGTACCCCAACAAAAGTGACAGGGTCTGACTGCACACCTTCCTGTTGCATTTGTTGAAATAGTTCCAGTGCTTTTGACCCTTGATCACATTTCACATGTCCTAATATCATGGTGGTCCAGGTAACCACATCTCAGGACAACATCTTGTTGAATACTCTCAGCATCCTCCATGCTCCCACACTTGGCATAGATGTCAACCAGGCTACTCCCCACAAAGACATCTGAATTGCACCCAGTTTCAATGATCTGCTCATGAACATGCCTGCCCTCTTCAAGGGCAACTATGCTGGCACATGCATTCAGCACCCCCACAAAAGTAACTGAGTCTGGCCGCACACCTTCCTGTTGCATTTTTCGAAATAGTTCCAATGCCTTTTGCCCTTGCCCACATTTTACATGTCCCAAGATCATGACAATCCAAGTGACTGCATCTTGAGTTGGCATCTTGCTGAAAACTCTCTGAGCATCCTCTAAGCTGCCACATTTTGCATACATGTCAACCAGGCTACTCCCCACAAAGACATCTGACTCCCACCCACTTGCAATAACCTGATCATGAACATGCCTGCCCTCTTCAAGTGCAACTATACTTGAACATGCATTCAGCACCCCCACAAAAATCAATGCAGCTGGCTCCACACCTGCCTGTTGCATTTGGCGAAATAATTCCAGTGCCTTCTGCCCTTGTCCACATTTCACATGTCCAAATATCATCACATTCCAAGAGACCACATTGTGTAACAGCATCCTATTGAACACTCTGCAAGCATTGTCCATGCTCCCACATTTTGCATACATGTCAACCAGGCTACTCATCAGAGGCGTGAGACTCACAACCACTTTGAATAATCTGCTCATGGGCATGCTTCCCCTCTTCAAGTGCTCATAAGCTAGCACATGCATTCAGCACCCCAACAAAAGTGACAGAGTCTGCCTGCACACCTTCCTGTTGCATTTGTTGAAACAATTGTAGTGCCTTCTGTCCTTGCCCACATTTGACATGTCCCAAGATCATGGCAGTCCAAGCAACCACATCTCGAGATGACATCTTGTTGAACACTCTCTGAGCATCCTCCATGCTCCCACACTTGGCATACATGTCAACTAGGCTACTCCCCACAAGGACATCTGACTCCCACCCACTTTCCATAATCTGTTCATGGGTGCGTCTGCCCTCCTGAAGTGCAAACACACTGGCACATGCATTCAGAACCCCCATGAGAGTCACAGGGGTTGGCTGCACACCTTTCTGTTGCATTTGGTGAAATAGTTCCAGTGCCTTCTGCCCTTGTCCACACTTCACATGTCCCAATATCATTGCATTCCAAGTGACCACATTTCGAGATGGCATGTTGTTAAACACTTTGCAAGCATCTTCCATGCTCCCACATTTGGAATACATATCAACCAAGCTACTTCCCACAAAGACATCAGCCTTGCAACCGCTTTGAATTATTTCTTCATGAACCTTCCTGCCCGCTTCAAGTGCTCGTAAACTAGCGCATGCATTGAGCACCGGAACAAAAGTGAAATTGTCGGGACTCATGCCTTTTTGTTGCATTTCTTGGTAAAGCTCAATTGTCTTCTCATGTTGCCCAGCCTTCACATATCTTGCAAGTCTTCTGTTCCATGAAAACATGTCCAATTGTACAGTCCCCGGTGCCATTGCAGCAAGCTGTGCTCTCACCCATGTGGGATTTTGCCGGTCCACAAGCCAGAGTGCGTCCTGTGTATGTTTATGCTTGAAAGTTCGAATTCACCTTCTCCGGTCTACAATCCCACCACTGCGAAGGATCTGAAAAGAACTGCCGCCAGAGTTTCTCTATACGACCTACTGCTACTGCACGAACATTTCCACCCGAAGAAGTTGCGAGCGCTCTGTGGCTCCAAGTCAATATATGCAATAAGCGGCATGATTCAAAGGTGAGCCGACGACATTCCGCCATCTATCTAAGAATCGATGATGCATGCAAGTTACGTATTGGGTAGGGGAGAGGAGCCGGATTACCGAATATAGTCGAGACGCAACCTAGAACCTGGCATTTACACTAAAACCTAAACCCTAGACTTATTCCAATGTTATTGAAGAAATGTCAGAACCATCTAAACCATCTCAATGTTCCTTTCTGCCAAATGAACAGGATGTTCCTTTCTGCCAAATGAACAGGAACGACTATCAAGTGTGTTCTCCTTGATTACTTTCTAGAGCTTACCTTACTTACCTTAGCTCTTTGAATTCCTTCACAAAATGATCATGAAGGAAAGTACAAAAATATGGTAAGGAATTGACTAAAGTTGGTATACATGCAAAAATTTGCAATAGGGGTAATCTTACCTTAAACTTATGACAACCAATTATTGCAAAAACAAACATGATCATATATTCAAGTTTGATTTGACTCATGAATCCCCAAAGCTTTTCTCCTTATTTTTTATGAAGACAAATTTGGCCTTGGTTTTTGTATAATAGTTCAAGAGCTTGGAGTTATTATACATTCCATGATTACCATATTTCAAGCTCTTGAGGTATAGCACAAAACCAAGGTAGAATTTGTTGCCATTAACACTAGTAGCACTTCTAAGCAAACCAATGGGAAACTCCAAGCACAACCCCATAGCCAATCTCACTTAGTATGGCTATCCATGTTTTGTACCATCAACTCTTGGCCTTGGCCCTAGCACCTTTTGTCAATAAAATCAACATGTCATGTCCATTTTTAAGCAACTTTTGCTTTGCAAACTTAAGCAAGCCATCATGTCCATTAGGTCCAATTTTTTTAAGGTGTACCAAAATCATGACACAATGTCATTTTTGTGTGTTTTTTATTAATATTTTTTTACCATGTAAAAATACATTTATAAATGATTATGATGAAATCTAAAATTGCAATGGTTTAAAGTATGGTACTTATGAAATATTTCACTCTTTAATTCATTAATTTTGATGGGGATCAAAATATAAAGAAAAAAATGACCTTAATAAGAACTAGGTCCTTTTCATTTTGAGTGGTACACTTTAAAAGATTTTCATCCATCCATATAAAAAGGCACTTTTGGTATAAACATATTGTTAACCCAAATTTTCACTTTATGTATACAGTAATTGATTGTTGCCAATTGGTAACCAATCAAGCATTATCATTTTAAAAAACTGTTAAATTATTATTAAATAATAGGTAATTGGTCTGTTAACCAATAAATTAATCAATAATAAGTTTGTTAAGTAACTATTTGTTAAGTTAATTAGTAACATGTCTATTAGGGTAATCGTTTTGTTGACACAATAAATTTAGGATTAAACTATGGCTAGTAGCTATTGCAATTAAAATTTTGAATTGGTTAAGAGTTATACCAATTAGTGGCTGTTTAATTTTAAACAACATTATGTTTTGGTATAAATAAAAGGGTTTGAGGATGATGAACAATTTTTTTTTCTATTTTAATTTTCGGATCTATTATGGATTTTTGCTTTTGAACGTCTTCATGTTTTTGTTTTCCTTTTGTTGTTTTCAAAATTAAAAAAAAACACACTTTTTGATGTTTGTGTACAAGTCAAAATTTGCAAAAAAATAATTTTGTTTTATTTTAGGGGAATAGAAAACACTTTTAACATTTGGCAACCACATAGTGGATTGAAATTGTGAACATTTGCACTTGCAATCTCTAATTTTAGATGAAATTCGTAGGTAGAAACTTATTAAAACATTTTTAAAAAATAGTTTTATGATTTTTTTTGAAGTAATTTTCTTATAATCTTGTTTGTTTTTTGTGTTATCTTAGTTATTGAATGTTAGTTATGTTTAAAAACTTTTGATTATTTAAGATTTTTAAAAAGAAAACCCAATTGATTTTTGAAAATAACTAAAACTTGTTGATCAATAGAATTTGAGGAAATTAGTATTCGAACCTGTTAAGATATGTCAAGAATACTTACAAGAGGCCTTAGAAGGCAACTAGACATGGTTGCACCACAATAATTTGTGCATGAAATAGTACTACCATAAGAACAACAATGTTTTCAAGTCGAAGGAATTCAACTGGTTGATGCTCCCAACATCAAGTTTCAATAGTTGGTGATAACATACATATCTCTTCGTTAGATACTAGTAGAGTAGGAGGAAGGGAAGGAACCAAAAGTACTTTCAACTGGTCACTTTTTAACACCCTAGTATTTATCCCAATAATCAAGGTTACATGCGCAATTGAGTGGGCATCACACCACACATGTTCAAAACGTTGATGAAATAACCTTTATAGGCTAGTGATGGCAATTTGTAACACCTGAGTACTACATTCCCAAAGCTATTATACCATCATGATTAGCAATTGTTCTTGGGTACAATATTTTAAAACCAATTCCTATTTTGAATCCAACCACAACATATTTATAATTAAAGTTGGACCAACTACTAAACTAGTTGGACCAACTACTAAATTGGAATGAAAACTTTCACATTAATTTAGTTCTCAACTGCATGTAGAACTAGTGGAAACAGTCGCTATACCTATTGATGTTTAAAAACATAACTGTTTAACCAAAATGTTTGAAATGGCCCAAGAAAATGATTTGGCCACTTTTTGTTCCTTGAGCATTCCTTGAGATGGTTCCTAATGATACCACCTGAGGATGGGTTCACCTAAAGAAGGTGGAAAACGAACTTGGAGAGGCTACAAATTTGCAAATCCCAAATGTGAAGCTTGATATGCTACCAACTATTCATTTTTTGCAATAATCATTTCCTAATGCTATAACTCTCTCTTTTACTCATGAACAATGCAAGCTTCTTCTTTCTTCTTCTTTCTCTCTTGTTATTTTCTCGAGCTTCTCAACTAAACTCTTTGTTCATTTTGAAGAACAAAAGACAATGGAAAATTTTACAAGCAAATGAAAATGACTATTCACAAATGTTATCATGCAAAATCAATGCTAGTAACTTCCCCATCCCATGAGTTGTCACTTTACCTTTTAGGGTTTCCTCATTTGAAATGTTATGCCTATTGTTGCCATTTAACATTGGATGAAAACAAATGTCATCCAAGTCCACCTTAATAGAAAATGAGTCCATAATTGTCTTGCATTCTTTTTCAATTTACTAAATCTATACCACATGTACATATTCTTCATCATTATCCTTTTCTTTATCATTAACATTATCATCACCCTATCCTTCCCAATATATAGGTTTTAGACCTCTTACGGTCTATGTTTTGTCATCCAAAAACTAATAAGGTTTTAATTTGTTCACATTGACAAGTATAGGGTTTGGATCAAACTTATCCATAATTACTAAAATAACATTGTCATTTGGTAAACAAATTGTACTTTGTACGGACCAGACCACTTCTTGGTGAATTTCCCAAGATGTGTTTTCTTATTTTTTTGGAAACTAGAACACATGATCTCCAAATTTGAATTTCTTTTCTATATATTTTTGCTAACTCCATAGAGTACAATTGGTAAATCCTAATATTCTAACATTGGTGCAATTGTAATTTCTATTCTTGTACATGTTTAGTTTTAGTTATGCATTATATGTATTAAAAATCCATACATAATCAAGAATATTTCAACAACCACATTTCCCATAGCTCAAGTATTTGCACAATTATGAATCTATGATAGTTTTGCCATAGTTTTACTTCTCATACTAGTATGTAGGGAAGATACAACATATTTTAGAAAAAATATAGAAAACAAAGGTTCATGGTTTAGCAACATTGTGTACATCCTTAAAATTGTTCTATCTTTGTACTACTATTTTTCTTTTTTTGTCTTACACTCCCATATTGGTACTAGTTAATCATGTGCATTTGTCCATATACGTGACTACTTAGGCCATTCAGTTGCTATAGTTGTTGCTGATACTTGATTATCTATTATCCATGGTTGCAAAAGTTGCTACCATGCCTACAACACAAGATATGGACCATAGTTGTAAAAAATTGTGGTCTAAAAATTTCGAAACCACAAAACAAATGGTTTGATATTTTCTGTTTTAAAAAATTTCCCTTCTTCCAAAAACTTGGTTCATATAGACCACTAATTTTGTGGTTTGTTATGATTGTCTAGCATTTTGTGGCTTGTTGTTGCAGCATTGGAAAAAAGATCTAGAGAGAAACGAAAAAAATCACAAAAAAAATTGCACTCTTGAACTCTCACTCTCCACCAAATAGCTAGTCAAATGTGCATGAAAATCCAACAAATCTACTACTCATCATTTTCCAAAAGGTGCATTTTGTTTTTCAAATGCACCCTTCATTTTATATTGTCACTATTACATAATAATTCTAAAGTTTCAAATTTAAAATAAGGCTTTACATCAAGTAATGTCTATGGATGAAAGCATTCTTGAAATGTGAGCCTATCTTGGCTTTTACCTTGTCATGCATGACCTTTATTTCAGAAATGCCCTCACCCTAGGGCCTTTAAAAAATCACAAAATTTCCCTAGTGTATTTGGAGGGCACCTTATATGTCCATGAATATCCCTCCTACATAACTAATCCTTAAGTGAGAGTAGGAAATTATGCCCTACTTGTAGGTGTAAGCTCCCTCTCACTCTCAAGGAGTAGACAAAAGAACACTTCCCTCCTATGCCTAATTGATTTATGTATGTTTAGATTCATGATAAGGCTCATAGGTTGTGCTTTATTATGGGTGAAGCCCATGGGTAAGGAACACTTAAATTTCCCTTAAGTGATTTTTTCAAAAAGACCTCATAAACCATAAGAATGGCAATTTCAATTCAAAACTAGCTTTGACATTGCATATCCTTCACTAGGTACCCATTACTCCACCATCAATAATGTAAAGTAGATATACTATTACCAACAGTTAACTCCTTAGGATTGGTGAATCCCTACAACATTGCATTTGAATTGATGTTGTGGTTTCAGACAAGAAAATAATCACTAGACTAAATAGACTAAGATAACATTTGTTTTATAAGTTGAATTGGTGGGTTTTTTCTTTTGTGGAAGTGTGTACTCTATAGTGATACCCACTGAGTGTCATGAAACCCAATCCTCCATAAAGTATTTGATTGCTTATTTGACATTCTTACAATGCATAATCATTTTAGTTTTGAATAGTTACATAACAAAATTTAAAACATCATTTAGATGAAAACATACAAAGAACCTTGACATGGTCCACTTTTTGGTCCACTTTACCAAATGAACACCCATTCCATCAATAATTTGTGATGGTCAAAGTTATACAATGAAGTAAGTGAAATTTTTTGTAAGCTTTGAAATGCTTACTATTTAGACATGGTAATATAACAAGTTTTCAAAATCACTTAGTAGTCAAGTGAAGACTGAAGTACACATTTAGTTGTATTTTCTGTCCCCTTATATCTAGATAACTAATTTACTTTGCTTATAATTGGTTTCCATCACTATTGGGTGGATCTATATAATAGTTTGAAATTTTTTTAGCCAATATTTTTTCATAATAAAGAATCAATCATTTAAACCATTATTTTAATACAAAATTGATTCAAGTAGTGATTCTTTCTTTGAAAACAAGGGGTCTGTCACATTGTGTGGCCTTGCCATTTACATAAAAAAGTTTTTTAAGGCAAAAGAAGAATCATGGAAACTCAAATATTTCACTATGCAAAAAATATAACCTTCAAAAAATCCTCTAAAAGAAACCAAAATCCTTCAAGATATTATAACTCTGTAACTAATCTCAAGTTCTCAAAACAAGCCAAAAATATCATCTTTCAATAATCCTTATATAAAAAATAGACCTATTATGACCTAGGGGCCAAAATCCATTAAGCTACTATACTCTATAATGAATCTAACCACAATATCCTTGCCTTGGTAGGCAAGGCCAATAAATGTATATAGTCACTCCATGGTCCATAGAAATCATGTGCAAAATGAATGTTGTTAGAAACTCTTTCAATAGTCCTTAGACAAGACAAATAGTATTATCATTACATTCCTAGACATTTATGAAAAAGCAATGGAAATGGAGTGTGGAAAGGACACCATTACTCATGTAATTTGCATTATTTTCACAAATGGAAAAGCTGGCAAGTCCTTTCTTTCTGCTGGACAGAAACAAATATGAATAGTTCTAGCCAATTTATTGCCTTGGGTGAGTGAACCAACACCTGGTCCTACGGTTTAAACCCTAACCCTAAACCCCCCACTGGTCGTCCTATGGTAAATTCTAATGTGGTGTGATTCTTTATTCTCCAAAGAACCGTCGGTTCTGAGTATTTAAAATCAAGAAACCAACCAGTTCCGGGTATTTCAAGAAAAAATCAGAACCAAAGAACCAACCGGTTCCAGGGATTTAAAAAAAAATTGGAAACAAAAAAAGCAGTTAATTCCAAGTATTTCAAAACCCTCAAAGAATTGATTGTTCTTTCCGGGTATTTTTTGCAAGTTCTCTGACTTTTAAATTTTTTGTTGGGTTGGTTCTGAGGGTGGGTACCACCCAAAAAAAAAATAATTATTTTCCTGTTCAGTTCTGAGGGCAAGGGTTTCAAAAAATGGGAACCACTTGCTGGTTACGTGCCTATTATATAACCGGTCTAATAACCGACAAATAACCAACATTGTCTCAAAGAACCGCCCAACAACATTGGTAGATACCCTCACAAAATCCTTCCAAATTGCTTCTAAATATTATAAAAAGCTCATGCTTTGGACTAAATCAGGATCTCTTAGTCCAAATCTATCATTTCTAGGGTTTAATTTGGCCACTAAGGTGTGTTCACACTTTGGTGTTAGGGACTCCAGTGTTGAGTCCCGTAAACACCAGGCTAACCATTTAGGACTTACACCTAGACTTTATCATGAAAATTTTATGTTAAGCTAACATTCACTTAACATTAAGCTATCACACATTTAGCAGTGGGTGCCACCTAGGATGCCACTTAGATTTTCATTTAACACCGACTTCACATCAAGTGTGAATGCACCATAAGGTGTATTCACACTTGGTGTTAGGGACTCCAGTGTTGAGTCCCCTAAACACCAGGCTAACCATTTAGGAGTTAAAACTTAGTTATCATGAAAATTTTATGTTAAGCTAACATTCACTTAACATTAAGCTATCACCCATTTAAGAGTGGGTGCCACCTAGGATGCCACCTAGATTTTCATTTAACAACACTGACTGAACATCAAGTGTGAATGCACCATAAGAAGCCTCACTCAAGAATGTGAAGGCACCGATTGTGGGTGTAGTCAGTTGAAAGTGTCTTTGATCCTGTTCAGCGATCAAGGGATTGGAGAAGGAAGACATCAGAAGAAGAAGAAGAAGAAGAAGATGAAAGAATTGTTGTGTCAGAATTGTGATCAGATTGCAGAAATTCTCAAAATTTGATCCGTGCTTCTCATGTAGCTTCTTCACAGATTCAGCTGGGATTCAGCTTTTCATGTAACTCTCTTCCTGTTCAGTGATCAAGAGATTGGAGAAAGAAGAAGAAGTGGGTCAGGCAGATCCCTGAGAGTATAAATGATGTGCGTACTGCTGCTACCAGAAGAGAGAAATGCATGCGGCGACAAATAAAGCTCCAGAAGCCATAGCGGCAGGAGGAGCTGGAAGAGAAGAGGAATGCGTGCCGGCGTTGGGAGAAGATGAGGGAGTAGCTGTGGACTTCACAGTGATCATAACTTTCTGACCATGTGAAGCACAGTGGTTGGCAATGCTGCAGATGAAGTAGAGAGTCCCAGGGGTGTCGAGTGGGACCGTGTCGTTGCCTGTGACCCAACGAGCTATGGGGTTTGCGGTATTGCAATCCTGGTATGAAGCCTTTGTCACTTGCTCTACCGTGTGATAACCTGTGGGAAATCTGAACACTGCAACACAAATGTTTTCTGATCGATCAAGTTCCAATCTCTACAAGAAGTGCTACTGATTCCTGTTACATCTCTCGCTTCTTCTGTGAGCTCTCTCGCACCGATCTCTTTCCTTACAGAACTTTCTCTCTCTCTCTCTCTCTCTCTCTCTCTCTCTCTGAGCTCCAGAAATGATCGAAAAAGAGGAAGCCGATCGCAAACTTACAGAGAGTGTCACCCGTAACGAAGGTCTGAGTGGAGGCCCAGTCGTTGAGGTACGAGTTGTTGAAGGCGTTGAAGAGTCCAGGAGCTGCCCAATGTTGGGTGCCTCCGACGAGGTGCACCACCCCAGCTTGGGCACGCTGCACCATAACTGCTGTAACAGCCAGGAACATGCAGATCCCGACCACCGCATTGCTCCAAGCTCCTCCTGCATTGTCTCTTCCCCGGGCTACAGCCATCTCTCAGAAGGATCCTGATCTCCTTTTTCCACAAACCCAAATCTCTAGCTAAGTAGTCACTCTCTCCTGTCTCTTTCTTTCTTTCTTTCTGTCTCTGCAAGCTGTAACTTAGCTAGATCTGGGAATTTTAGAACTTGGAAGAAGAAGATCTGGGGAGACTAGTGCTGGTGAGATTGAGAGCTATCTATATGAGCAGAATTTTTGCAGCGATTTATCGAACTGTTGGGAGGTTTGATGATTGAGAGAGAGAGCATTGATGAAGTAAAGATAAGGATCTAGAGTGTTGGGTTGTAATTATTGGGAGCTAAGGACGCGGAACCTGGATCATTTAAGGAACAGAGTTGTTGCGTGCGCGTTAATGCTTGCTGCTGCATCTGGCCAGCTACAGTACCAACAAGAAGCTGCAGACATACTGACGCAGAACATGGACAGATCATTGTACGCTCTTCTGTGTTGCTGTTCCTGAATCCAGTACACCGCTTGCTTGCTTTTTCCAGAATTCAGTGCACTGTTTGTTTGCTTGCTGCTGCTCCGCTGCTGCTTCTGTTGCTTCTGCTGCTGCCCGTGGTTGGCATGCAGAGTTTTGTCGCCTCTCTAAGTGCGTGATTACACGATGTCGAGGACTTGAGCAGCGTTTTGCGCCATAATCAAAAAGAGTACCCACCTCTGTATTTCTCTTCTCGTTTTCTCATTCAGGAACAGTAATGTGTTTTCGAGAATTTCTTTGAAGAGTGTTGAAAATCTCGAAGTGAAGAAACTGTGGTTCTCAATTTTCCATGAAGAAGAATGTCAAGTCTCACTGAAGAATGTGGTTGTCAAATGGTTGCATGAAGGATATTGAAAATCTCAGTGATAAATGTGTTAATTCTCCCTAAACCCTAATCTTCCATGAACAATGTCAAATCTCACTCAGTGAAGAACTTGTTTCTCAAATTGTCTGTGAAGATTGGCAAATGTCACTTAGTGAAGAATTTGCCTCCTCAAAATTTGAATAAAGAATGCCAAATCTCACTCAGTGAAGAGTTTGTTTCCCAAATTTTCCATGAAGAATGTTAAATCTCACTTAGTGAAGAATTTGCTTCCTCAAATTTTGCATGAACAATGTCAAATCTCATTCATTGAAGGAATTTTTTCTCAAATTGTCTGTGAAGAATGTCAAATCTCGCATAGTGAAGAATGTCAAATCTCATATAGTGAAGAAATTTCTTCCTCAAAATTTGCATGAAGAATGTCAAATCTCACTCAGTGAAGAATTTGTTTCTCAAATTGTCCATGAAGAATGTTAGATTTCAATGAAGTATTTTTTAATCAAAGTTTCCACCAAGAACATTGTGACCACTTTTTTTTTGTAAAAGTGTGCCTAATTGTGCCCAAAAATGGGCAGCCCAATAACTGCATAAGATGAATTACAAAGTGGTTTAATTAGCCCTGTAAATATATGCCAAATTCATCACAAAGTGGTTCAGCCCCCACAAATGTCAGATCAATACAAAATGGTTAAGCATATTGGATTTGTGTATGTGCTTGATGGGTGTGTTGTAAATGGTCATAATACGATTGTTGCTCCAAGCTCCCTACACCCAAAAAATGGAATTTTAATAAACTTATGGTAATGGTAGGAAATTGGAGTGTGGACAAATAGTACCTATGCAGGGGAAATCCTATTTATTTTGTTTGGATATGGGACTTCTCTCAACTTCTATTTGGAACTATGTGTGAATATCTATGGAAAATTTCACGGAAGAACAATGAGAAACCGTCTTCTTTTGTTTCGTGTTCTTCTTCAATTAGGTATATTGAGTTGGAACGAATTTTTTTCGAAACAATACTCCTCAATTGCATATGTCTTTCTTGGACGGACATCATTTTGGAAAACCAAATTTAAAGTGCTGAAAATCCATATGTAAGATGTAATTTAGGGTGATGATGCTAGGTAGCTACTTTTGAAGCCTAATGGTGGGTTGGGGTGGGGGGGGGGTTTCAAGCCCTAATGTCCAAAGTGTGGGGACAATTTTGGTGGTTGGAAACTTGATCAACTTCAAAAGGAGTGTCACCATAAGATGAGCAAAACACTTTTTCAATCATGCTCGGTTGGTAGATCATATTAAAGAACAATATAGACCTTCTTTACAAGAAAAAATAATTCCAGTTTTAAAAGTTTGGTGTATATAGACTATAGACATGAGCTAAAGTCTGGTGAAAAAAATTAATGTGGTACTATAAAAACATGATGTTGTGGCTTCAAGTAACTGGGGGTGGATGAGTAGAAAATTAGGTAAGAAGCTTGGACATGAGTTTTTGAGCTGGAGCAAATACTGAACATGCATTGAAAAAATGAGTCAAACATGCAAATCATTGAGGACATGCCCCCCCAAGTGTTCACACCAGAGTTGGGCAGTTACCTGGTTTGGCCAGTTAGAACCATGGGTTTCAGTTCCAGTTTTTGGGTATGATTTTTGGAATCAGAACCTGAATTTTAAAAAAAAACAAATTTGGGGAAAAATGGTCTGGAACTGGGGGTTGAGTGGCAACTAACTGTTCCAGAACTGGAACTGGAACTGAGTCTAATTTCCAGAATTTGAACCTAGTTTTATTTTTTTCAAGAACTGGACCATTTTTTTTGTGGAATCTGAACTGGATTCAATTTATTTTCTTAAAGAATTGGAATCAAAGCTTCTTCATACAAGACAAGAACCGCCCAACATCCGTTCACACCAGTGTTGGGCAATTCTCACAAGAAAAGGATTGTAACCTATCCTAGGATCATTGGGCCAATTTTTGTTGACAAAAATCAATCTATTCAAATTTTTTGATTGTAAACGAGATCTCTTACAACTAGTAAGGATTCTAACTAAAGAAAAGATTCTTTCATCTCAATTTTGAATCCAACTATTCTTAATATTTGTTTAGTATAGAAACCAACTATGAAAAACGTACTCTCATGTTTTTCTCACCATTGAAATGGACATTTTATGTTTTTGACGTGCACTTGATAACACACGAAAAAAAGAATCTCTCTAATTGATCAAGTCCATGCCAATTGTCATCTTACATATATTCAAACTACTATCATTTTCAACCCCTTGATCAACAATACCTTTTTCAAATTCAACCAAAGGATGCAAATGACAATGACACTTACGAGGTATAAGAAACAAAGATTTTTTGTCTTATTTTTTTATAATAACCTTACCTTATTCACGAGCAATAAATGAAAACACAAGACAAAAGGTCTTAAACCTAGGGTCCAACATTAAAAAAAACATATTAAGATTTTTTTTTCTTCATATTTCCTTAAAAAGGAAAGAAAAGAATCCCAAACCCCAACAACTTCTTTTTTAATGTTGGAAGCCAATCATCATAAATCAAAAAAAAAAATTGGATTTTCTTCCATTAAGTTGTCAAAGGTTGCAAAATCAATTTCATCCTTGAATTTTAAAATCATGGATATGGCAAAGTTTAGTGCATCACTTAACAACCAATGACCCTTAAACTAGTTTAGAATACAAACAAATACAATAGGGCCAAAGGTATCAACAATATTTGAAATATGTGCCAAGTCAATGGAAATGATACTCTTGTAGTCATCCTCATAATATTTTGCTTGTTGTAACATAGTATACTACTTCTTTAAACTACAAAATTTCTTCAAAAAGGATAATTTTACTAACAAATTTATAAGGCAAAACAAATGTCAAATGGTAGGAATTCAAAAACAAAATGTAAATATAAATTTTTTTAACAAAAATAAAAAGTACACCTTGTCTTCATTAGAGTATTCAATTTCCTTGGGGGAAGATCAAAATTGACACATGTTTTGTTCCATTCTTACTTGCCCTTTCCTCAAATTTTTGGGTAAATAATGCATTTTTACAGATCTCTTTGGGCACCTTTAATAGATACATACCTTTAGCCTTTGCAAAAAAATTCATTTGTTGTTGCACATTGGCATGTTTTAAAAAATGCATGACCAAAACAAGTTCCCTAAAAAAATTCTTTCAAACAAAACACATCACAATTTATAATTGATTTTAAAGCTGTAATCATAGTGTTAAGGTTAGATCCCTCATCCATGACATAAGTAGTTACAATTTGTTTCCTCGACTCATAAGTGTCTAATAATTCTATCAAATTTTAAACCAAAGTTTGTCCACTAATATTTGTTGCTTCAAAAAGGCTAGGGGTAATGGCTTTTGGCTATTAATTAGCTTTTAAAAAATTGATTACCAATACAAAAATATCATGTCCATCTTTTGACATCCACAAATCAAAGCTTGTAGTTGCAGAATGGCATCTACTAAAGATGGCAAAACATACAATTGTTTAGTTTTTCCACTAAACTAGGCAGTAATTTATGATATTATTCTTTTCCAGAAAAAAAAACAAGTTTTGGACATAGATGCATATTAAATCATTTAAACAAAATATTTTCCACAAACTACAAAGGAATATGGTTTTTGACAATTAGAAGTCCCAAATCCTCCAAGAACTATTTTTGCTATTAATAATCTTTTTTGAAAAGTTCATTAAATTGTAGCAAAAATATTGGATATGGAACTATTAAACATATTTGGTCTCTTCTTTGCAAGTTGTTTTTCCTTTTATCTCAAAGGATTGTTCACTTTTTCAAAAAATTTAAAATAATAAAATGATCTTCATTTACATGTTTTTTCAATGTAGTTATACCTTTAGTTGTGTTATATATGATTTATCCTCTTCTTACTTGAGTTTTTGAATTTAAATTCAAAATTGGACTATTGTAACAAATAATACAATGCATGACTTGAGGAGCTATTAAATCAACTTTTTTATTATCATTAACAAAATAAAATGCCCAACATAATACATTTTTGCTATTTGGTTTTCAAAATAATCTTTCTGCATGTAATTTCCTCAAATTTTCTTTCATTTTCTCTTCATTATTTTTTGGATTTATGTTTCCTTTTCTTTGGACACTTGCATGCATTTTCTTCAAGTTATTTCAAAGATTCATATTCCATTCTTACTTCATTCATGAATACATCATATGTATTTTCATTTTCAAAGGACTGTGATTTCATGTTTAATTTGACATAAAAAATTTATTACCTTGATGAGTAACAAAAAAAACTAAACAATTTTATGATCTACCAAAACTAGCATTTACAAGTATTTACAATATGAGATATATTTCCTAAACATTTACAAAACAAGATGTAATTTGTAATGGAGTTCTGTAATGGGATATGATGTGTGTATTTGCAAAATGAAAGTATATGAAAATCCTACAAAAATTATGCCAAAACATGGTTTTTATGATTGTCATTATGGATTGTGTAGTCATATTATATGTGTAGTCATGGATGCCATATTTTGGCATAGTGAAAAAAATAAAAAATAAAAAATAAAAAGAAAAAAAAATATTTAAAAATTTTTTTAAAAAGATAATTAAAAAAAAATTTGAATGCAATCAAACTTTGACTCTAAATTTGGTGCTCCAAATTTCAACCTACATAGGGTAGGAGGGGGGGAAGTACCAAATTAACCCCAAGGAAAATAAAGTAGCACCCACATGATAAAAACAATAGCAACAACCATGGTTAAACTAACATTGGCTAAATTAATCATGGTTAAACTAACTAAAAGGCTAAACTCACCATGGTTAAAATAATATGAATAAATAAAGATGGTTAAACTAACTAATTTAGCCTTGTGGTTAATTTAGCCATGGACAATTCAATTATGATTAGTTTAACCATGGTTAGTTGAGTCAAAATTAGTTTGGCCATCATTAAATTAACCTTCTAATTAGTTTATCCATGGTTAAATTAACCTCCTGATTAATTTGGTCATGCCTAGTTTAACCTTTTAGTTAGTTTAACCATGGTTAATTTAACATCATAAATAATTGAGTCATAGTTAATTTAAATTTTTCATTAATTTAGTTACGCATAATTAATTTAATTAAACTTATTTTAGTCATGGTTAGTATTAATAATTATGCTAGTATACCTATGGTTAGTAACTTACATTGTCTAGCATATAAGTACCCTAACCTAGGCTAACTTAAGCTTAAAATTACTAATATTATTACAATAGTATTCATACTAATCATAATATGTAATTATAGCTTTCAAAAAAATATTTTATTTATAATTATAATTACTAAGAATATTAATTAGTAATGAATAATATTATCTAATAATTAATTATGCTAGCTATGTTTAGTAGGCTACATTAACCAACTAGCCTATAAATATCCAAGTGTAAATTAACTATTAATTTAAGCTAAGTAATAGTATTATAATTTATTTTAATTAATACTAATATTTATAATTTATATGAATAATGAATTCTATTAAATATTTTTTTATTAGTATCATTAGTTGTTATAATATCACTATTACTTATAAGTAGTTGGTAAATTAAGATAATATTGCATAAATGAAATGTAATAGTTCCATGTACCATGCAATTGGGTTGGTTGTGTTTGCCACTAAATTTTTTATCCCATATGTTTTGTCTTACATTCCAATTGTGTACACTATATAAATAGGTGCATTAGTTTTTTTCACAAACCAAGTATCAAGGGTCTTTTGGGATGAACCAATGAAGAAACTTGACCCAAACATAAAATAAGATTATTCTAAACTTACCTACTTACAACCTACCTACCTAATAAATAAATAATCATTGGGCTTTTAAAAATTGCCACATGTCTCCATATAATTGGTTTCAATATATGTACATGTGTCAAAATCTAATTCATAGTTTATTAGATGGTTTAGATATTATTAATTTATAATTAATATTCAATATTGAAATATGGATCAAATGCCATGTGTCACCATATAATTGGTCATTAAAAATTCAAATGGTCACCATGGTAGTTGCACTCTTGTTGTATGTGCAACCCTTATAGAATATATGGCTGGATTAAGTATGAATCCATACTGTATATACTATCTGCCTACATATTATCACATGTAACTACATGTTGTGTGTAACTTGTCTTATGCAACTATGGGGTTTAACAATGCACGTGTTGCATGCAATTGAAAATTAGTTGCATATGATAGTTGCAAATGACAAGATTTCTACTAGTGATAACAAATAGAAGAATGGTGTTATTTTCAATCATTGTTTTGAAGCAATTCAATCTTGACAAGAAAAGTTGTGAAAAAAACAACATACATAAATATTGAACTCAAAATACAAAGGATATAACTTTTTGAGTTTCAAACCTAGGTAATCCACTTGCCGAAAGGTTAGGATGAAGTTGTAAATTGTAAATTTTTGGTTTTTGGTATTGGGAAGGCCACATTTTTTTTTTTGACATAAGGTGAGAAATGATCTTCAAATCATGTCATTTTTATGAAATGTGAATGACTATCATGTGATTTGGTTGAAATAAATCGGTAGCCCAAAATAAACATAACTTGTCACAAATCAAAAACATGACAAAACACATGACCATAGACTATAGAGGAAGGAAAAAACAAAGAACTAAAGGGGTCACCTTTGAAATAGGGTCATGGTTTGCTTGAATGGAACAACATTATAAATAATTGGGGTATCTTGGTAAATTTTTCAAATGCCAAAATATTTTAATACATTTTCACCAATCTTTCCACCCAAACATACAAATTGCACAATTTCAATGTGTCAAGATCTTTAGACATCCAAACCATATGACATGTGGCATTATCATACCCACTTTGGGTTCAAATATATAGAATATTTTGGTATTTTGTGAAAAGAAGTAATATTATCTAGGTATTTTGAAAATTTGTGACCCATTTATAAATCGTGTGATTACAACTTTGAAAGGATTAATTTTAAACATAAAAATAGATAGGGCATTAGATTACATCATAATAAATACATTAGGAGGTGATTGCCTTCCATTCACACAAAAATCGAAGTATTTTGTCATATGGACAAAAAATGTAAATTTTCAGTTCACTAATAACATCCAATGGGCTTGCCAATATATGTAATTGGGTCAATTAGGTACTCAAAAGATGCATATCATATATACATAATAAATTTTCTTTAATAAAAATGGTTCTATAAAACAATGTTATACTTTTAGAGGTATTTCCTTATGTTGGACAAAAAATCTATGTTATACAATACTAAAAAAATATCATTAATATTCATATGCATGAAAATATTTCAACATTTCTGTGATGTGTTTGCTTTGTACTACAAGATTATAATTTTAAATTTTCATCATCATACATTGAATGTTGCCTTATGGGATATTTTGTTCTAAAAAATTGTCCAAAAATTTCAAAGGGATAGTATTTTCATGTTGTTCAAGCAAACTATGACCTGATAGTGTTGCTTATGTGACATTAATTCCAAAACTATCAATGAAAATAGGTAGGCACAACCATAAAAATGTGACCATGTCATGATAAGAATTGTCCATATCTTCAATGCAATGTACCCCAAAAAAAAAACATGACCCCAAACTAAAAATAGAAAGGTGGTAGTGTTGACCCATGGTAATATCTTCAATACAATGTACCCTAGAAAAACAAATCAGTGGTTGAGTGACAAAAGACAAGGACTGACCATGTGTGTCAACCTTGTCCTTTAGTGACCATGTCAATCTTATGTTGGCAAGCAAATTGGCACTACTCAACTCTCAAAGCAACATGTGTGCAAGCTCAAGATTCCATAAACATAAATCGAGTTGAAATTAACAACCCAAATGAAGACCAACAATTAGAGTTTTTGCTTTTCAAATTTGGGTTGTAGTGGGGAGACACTAAATATTGCTTTAAAAAATCCATTCCAAGCCTATTTTATACTTCCATACATGTTTTTGTGCATTTCATGGTTTATGTCCTTTGCATTTAACACATGTCATGTTTAAAGACAAAATAATTTGTGATTATTTTTTTCTTAATCGAACTCGAACTCATGACTTCATCAAAGAAGTGCAAAACAACACCATCACCTACTTGTTAGCATTTTACAACAATATTCTCTTTTTATTTTTAAAATTTTTTTGTGGAACATTCTTCAAACCATGTGCATAATTGTGTAGGGTGTTGTATTGTCACGTAAAGAGAATTCATTAAAGGGTATTTAACGTCTTTTGTTATAGGCTAACTACCTAATCTAGTTGTGGTTGGTCAAAGAAATGCGACATGCCTTGTAGGATGTTGAATAAAAATGCTAGCAACATTCATTCATTGTAAAATTTTGATTAATGATTTTGTTTGGCTGATGTCAACAAAGTTAGAAAGAATTATGCAAAGTTGAATGAAGAATGTTACACTTAATTTTTTGAGTGCAAAATGTGGCTAGGTCACAGAACATGCAAGTGGAATTGTGATTACAAATCCACAAAGAACTAGAAAGACCAAAATCATAAATTGTAAAAACAAAAATAAAAAATTAGAAACCTCTTTGCCATATCCTTGGGATCAATCCAATGCTTCCAAGGAGTGTTCATGAACTTCAAGAAATTAAAAAAACCTTAAAATGATTTTAAATTAGTCATTTGATTTGTATTGAAAGTCACTAAAATTGTAATGCAATCATATTATAAGGAGCCAATAACGTCCCCTTTAATCCTTAGAAAAAAATGAGTCAATTAATCGAATTGACATCATAAAACATAAATGGTTATTCAAAGAAAATATTTTTTATTCCATGATTAAAAATTCAAAAAAAATTTTAATAAATTTTTATGATGTAAAAATATTTCATTATATTATTATGTTAAAAAAAATTCAATGCCATATTAAAGGGGGAATATGAAACCTTCAAATCAACTTTGATTATTGTTGATAGTTTTTAACATATTAAACATTAACATAATGATCAATTGGTACACAATGTCTTGTTGCATTAGTGGCCTTCTATTTGTCATTTTGTTTTTTGTAGCCCGTCCAACTTAGACATTGAAAATTTGTCACTAACTTGTACAAATGAATGGATCTTGCACTTCACCATGCACAAGATTTTGCCATCTTCCTCAATAATAGGTTTTTCCCATGAACTTGGTTGCCCAAGAGTTTTGGAAAACTTTGTGAAATTTTTTTTTGGGGTTATTTTCTAAGAGGTTTGCAAGGTGTTGCATCTTTATGTTTTTCACCAAAGCTTGGTGTTTTGTAGAAGGATGATGCAATGTTGGTCCAAAAACTAACATATTCCAAACATGGGATGACAAATTACCTTCTCACCCATGTTTCTTGTGTGTAGGAAGAATCAGAAGGATTATTAATAGTAATTGGGGGGAAATTGAATAACTATCAACAATAGATAAGGTTGATTTGAAGGTTGTAATCCTTGTTCCACTAAACAAGAAATAAATATTTAAATTGGAAAAGAGACATTGCAAGTGTACATGTGCACAACAAAAACACCAAATAAAATGTTCAAAACATGCTCCAAATGAAATGTTGAACAAATACATCAATTCATATATTGTGGCACAAAGCTAAAAGAAGATGGAAGCCTTCCATGAACAAACTGAAAACTTTAATGTATGGGTGTTGATTCACATTTCAAAATGAAGGAAGACAAAGATCATGATGCAAAGGAAAACAAACCACAATCACACAAACAACTCATTGAAAAGTTGGGGATCAAATATGAAAAAGTTTGAATGTCACACAAATTCACAAAGCAAGAGAAATGTTCATATTGTGGGTATGATTTGTTCACCTTTAAATGAAAACTTCAATTAATTCTCACCAAAACTTGTGTGCAAACCCTATATTCCCTCCCACCTCCAAGAACATGAATGTTGCCCCAATAGTATTTTATATTTGTTGGAGTATGGACACATCATTAACAAAATCCTCTTCATGAATGGGATCAACACCTTAAGAACTTCCTCTAAACCTAGGTGGGATTGAAGAAGCAAAATGGCAAACATTCAATATGATGGAGGCCTTCTATAACACTTTCTTAGGTTTGTCAAATGTTGTAAGGGTAAAGAAAGCTATGGATTGCCAATTGTATAATGGAATACAAACTCAAACGGTTTTCTTTATAGCTCCCACCAAAAAAAAACATGAAAGCTCAAAGATGGAACTAAGATGAACTCAAAATAAAATCAATTTACATAAACTAGGTGGGAAAAAAAATAAAAATAAAATGGAACCAAATAGGTGCACAAACCAAATCATGAAAAACACATTCACATGACTCAACACAACCCAAATTTGGGAAGAATCATCATTCTCCTCCTTATATAATACTCTATACCTATATAATATTCTATACTAACAATGGAGTCTAAATCAAAGTGCCACAAATTGTAAGGATTCCCAAATGAGAGTTTTCATTTTCATTGTTATGCCTCAACCTTGGTTGCAAGCCTTCTTGCTTCCATGGAGCTTTCTCTTATGCTTGGCATGTTTTGGACGCTAGTTCGTTCTTTCATGGGGCTCTTAATTTTTGCACATTTTCGAGGTAGAATTTCCAGTTAGATAAAGTATCATCTAGGAAAGCTTTCATTTCAATATTTCTCACTACATAACAAGGTGCAAACCACGCAGATCAGCTGGAGATTCCCTAAACAAAGGATTTCAGGAGAATTAACGAATAGACAGATTTTCTGGAAACGTCCACTAAAGTTCCTATTTGTAATTATTTGTGGGCCTCGTGAGAGGCAGCCAAAAAATTGGGATATGCCGCTCTGTGTGTCCTGCGCACGGTATTCTTTAGTAAAAGGCGAAAGAATAGTTCGCTTTGCGCTGAACACGCGGCTTGTGTGATCAACAAGCATGGGACGGGTTTATATACTCTTCAAATGTGGGCTTCTGTGCAAAGAATATGGGATAAAAAGACAATGAGGCCATTGGAGTAGAGCTTCAAGAGCATTGGTAGAGAAGCTCCTCCTGGCAATACTCTCATCTGGAATCCATCTCTGCCAATGTCGTCAATTGTGGAGGGATTTTAATTCTGTCAAACCGAGCCATCTCTGCTGGGTCAGGCCAAGGAGGAGTGACAGGGAGGTTGAACTTTCTGGGGTCGATTGCAAGGGCCTTCTCCTGCACCAGCTCCTTACACTCTTCCCTTAAAAACTGTAAAAGCAGCTCCTCGGTTTCTACATCTCTCAACATCCCAATCTTCAACTGTCTCATCCTCGAGCCTGTGAAAAGCTGGTACACAAATTTATCTAGCAGGTGTGGATATTCATCTCCATAATGCATCCGGTTGACATTCCGCAGGTAATTATAAGCAAGTGTGTAGCTTCTCTGGAGATAAGAAGCAAAATCTTCCCCGTATCTTCTTGCGCACTCAGATTCCAGCCATTGACACAATCTCTGTTGCCTGTAGCTCCTCCTGTCACACAATTTGATGTCTCTTAAGGCAGGATGATTGTCCCAGTCCAGATCTTCTGCACAGTTCCTCCTGCCATGCTCCTGGAATACCACAACTTGTGCATGATTACTTGAGTATAAACATTTGTTTGTCATCTTTGACATACCTCTAGTCCAAGTCCAACCTATATTCTCCTCATCAATCACACCACAAGAGCAGGTTCATCTGAATGGGACATTCATGACATGAACAACACACACACATAAACTCAATCTATGCAGGCCAGAGCCACACTAGACATTGGGATCTCAACTATTTCTTTCTTGAGAATTCTTTTGTTTGTGAACGAATCTCTGTCCATTCTCTCTGAGGAATTCAGAATAATTTGCAAGGCGAATTCCTTGAGGAAAGAATGATGATCACAATGTAAGATACTGAAAGTATACATACTTGTCTGTTTGTTGTGCATACATGCTCTTGCCTGCACATGTGCACTCAGAGAGCTGTGCCTGAACCTCTCGCATCCCTCTATTCCAAGAGTCACAACCCATGTCACCAACCTCAAGCTCCATGCTTATGAGAATCTGTCTCTACCATTTTAAGGCTGTTGCCTTGTTCAACAGAGATGGAACAGATGCTTCCTAACAGCCAAAAATCAACTGTCACCCAAATCCTTCTTGTGAGGAGTCAGAATTCTTACTCCTTCCTCCTTAAGTCTTGGATTTCAAACAGCTAAACTAAACTATTGTCTGAGTCCTTCCCCGAAGACAGAGAAATCTGACAGCTAAACCTAACTGTTGCCTGGATCGTCCTCCCGCAAGGACTCAGAATTCTAACAGCTGAAACCAAACTGTTGACTGAATCCTTCCCCTGAGGACTCAGAATTCTAACTGCTGAAACCATAATGTTCACTGAATCCTTCCCCCAGGAATTGAAATTCTAACAACTGAAACCGGACTGTTGATTGAATCCTCCTGCTCTGAAGGCTCAAAGGGTTTCTGCATGCTTTGGATGATTGTGAGCTCAATACAGTGCAAAAACCTATCAGTATAACTGCAGCATTGACATCCTCAGTATATAAGATTGGCTGTGTATGCAGAGGGCTTACTGTTCTCTGTCTCAAACTAGATCAAACGAGTAAAACATACTCCTGGTTGTGGGCAGGTTTACAAAAGCACCTAGAGAAGGAAAACCAAATACTGGGCTTTCAAGCCTTCCTGGTTAAGGGAAAATAGTAGCCCTACTTATAGAGGACTTCTACTGGTTATACAATGTCACATGGTCAGCACCTAAGCCATTCCAGTTTGTGACAAGCATGTGCAAGAGTTTTTCTTAATCTTGAGAAAAGCTTCATGTGCTGCTGGCAAAAGGAACATCAGAGAAATGATGTCTTCAGATGATGGTCACACCCCAAACTCTAAAATACCTTGCCAGGTAAGAGAACATAGAGAATGACCAGCACATTGTTTGCAATATTCTTAGAAGAAGCTGCAGCAAGTCAAAATCTGATTCTAGCATTGGCAAATAACATTAGAGTACTGTATCAATGCTTTCTACCAACAGAATGCCTTGTTCTTAAAGATGATTTCTTTTTCCAATGGTTTTCAACTACTGATAACCCCCCAAACAAGGGCAACAATCCAGGCTTTGTCTTCACTGAAGTCCAAGTGCAGTCTCTTAACTGCAAACCAAACACAAAAAATATGTTATGTGTGGTTTTCCATTTTCAGATTCATGGTTTCTTTTGATCGCAATACCAATGCCATACACCTTAGGACAAGAAGCCGATCGTGACATTCAATGACCCCTAAACTCCTTTATTTTTGGTGTTTGGAATCACAATGGCACTGTGTGCTCCAATCCATTACTAAAAAAATGCAATGGTCGTAGTGAGTTTGTCTGTCTTCTCTGTGTCATGGAAGACCTTCCACCTCTGGCTGCAATGCTGAACTCTGACATGCAGACCTGCATATGCTGACACCCTAGTGGCAAGCAAATAGGGCTAATAGTTTTGTAGAAATTGCCTAACATTAAACCACAACACAATCTTACAATCATTTGAATTTAGCAGGAGCCCAGCACCCACATGATCATGTGCACTCTCCAAAGATGAAAAATTTCTATATGTCTAGCTCTTTCAGTTTTCTTCATTTGCAGCCTAGGTTTGGAAAACCAGCATTGTTTAAAAAAGGCAATGTCTGTACTTTCGTGTGCTGCTTAGTTCATGGAAACCAGCATCTCTTCATAGAAATCAACACTGACTTTTCAAAGACATACCAAGTACAGAGACAATCTCCTTAAATGTTACCTACATGGGAAAACAGGAATGCAAAGATTACAACCTGTCATTGTGACATGCATGTGAGGAGAAAGAGAGAATTGTAGGTGGAAGGACAATAAGGTAGGTAAAGAATGACCAACCTTGCCGCAATGAGCATTGCCAAGCAGCTCATATTTTTCAGACTTCTGTATGGTTTTGTCAGTTGGAGCACTCCTGATTTCCATCTCACTCAGCTCCAAGCTGTTTCCTTCCACTGCTAGACAAAACAAGTTTCAAGACAAAGGAAGCATGGCAATCAAATGTGTGTATGATGCTTTCAAAAGCTCATTCTGCTAGCATACTCCATACCCATACATTCAAAAGCAGCATGTAATGCCCTGAAAAGGGTTCTTTGCTCAGAGTCCCACCCCTGCATCATGGGATTCATGCTCCCCATACAAAACTCTGGTGCTCAAAGATCCAGGTACTGCAATATTTAGCATCTGAGAGAGATGGCAAGAAAGCTCAGTGTAGATGAAGAGGTGCAAAAACCTGTAACCTGCATCATTTGCTGAAAGCAGTGTTGGTTGCCTCAATTCAGTTGAATTTCTAATTCCTTCAGGCTCTTGGAGACATTCAACTGGCAACTCATAAATGGGTGCTGCTGATGGAAATGTTTTATCCATTGCTGCCAATGATGATGATGATGGAGGAAATTTTTTCTGGTTCCAGTAGTCACACTGCATCACCTTGGTCTGTAGTGGCAGATGGTTGACTGGAGTCTGTTTCAGAGGTGCCTCTGAGGGGGTTTCTGTCGTTGCTTCACTGTTCAGAAAAATCCTTCTTGTTGTCCCTGTTTCCTTCTCGCTGAAAATTTGAATCTGCTTCAGAGGTGCCTCTGAAGAGTCTACAAACTCTTCAATCTTGGACAAGAGAGTTCTCATTGCTTCTGTTCCCAGCCTCTCCCTCTCACTGTCAACTTCAAAATCACTGTTTTCAGAGTCTGAAGTTTCTTGTATGGAGCCTCCCTGAGCGTCATCTCTACTGCAATCATCCCATGCTGGAAACTTAGCATATTGATCATGATCAGAGCAGTCATTTGCCAAGATGGCTGTTGCCAATGCTCCCAAGCACTTTTCTTCTTTCTTTCGGTCACCAACTCCATCACGATCTACCTTCTTTGTACAAGCTGCTGGGCTTAAAACCATTGATCTTTGATGAGTCCTTGTTTTCCAACTTCTATGTAAGAGTTCATCAGGTTCTTCTTCATGATTCTCAGAACTCACCAGGTTGATGTACTTGAAACCTTGATTGTGGCTGCTGCTGTGGCTGATCCATGGTTGATCTCCTTCACCTTGAGAGAGATCCTGTAACTTGTTCCCTAGCTTCTTCACATCGACGAGTTTACGGCTCTTTTGTTTCTGGAACACCAAACCAAAACCTGTGTTATGAACTGCAACTAGGCTCAGTATGTTTGTTTGTCGCATCAGGACAATATCTCATAGTTAAGACCTTGATTTCATGCTTTCCTGGAATTCCCTTCTGTTGTAGAGATTTCAGATCCTCACATCTGATGGTATTGCTGGTCGTGTGATGTAAAGGACTAAAGACAGGAGTCATGTGATCTTCCTTTATTATCATGGACATGCAAAAATGTAATAAGAAAGAGCGAAGGTGCTCATGTCTGTTGAGGGGATCCACGCTTCCAGAACAGTTCCTACAAGCTCTTTCTGATGTCATTCTCTGAATTTCTGAATCAAATCTCGTTATAGAAAACAGTGGAACTGTAACAAAAACTTCTGGAAAAGCTTTACGATTGCTGATAATACTCAGAGCTGCATGATCTTTCTGCAGGAATCTGCAGGGGGAACAATGATATCTGGAAGAGCTCTGAAAGACTCAGGAGATTGTTCAGGAGATTGCTCTGGAGATTGCTCTGCATTGAGAACCCGAATTGCGAGCTTACCATGCCAGAGGAATGACGATCCAGGACATCTACGATCTGCTGCGCCAGGTGCCTCTTCATTGTTGTACAGCGTTCCTGCTGCCTTGTATCTGCTGCTATAATATCCTCCTCGCCCTTCACAGCACAAAGCTGATCCTTTTAGTCGAATTGCATGCATCTGACAAAATGCGAAGCTTGTGAAATTTCAGTCTTTAGAAATCGCAAACTTTTTCTGCCATTATAGTAGTGTAATAGGAGCTTGTCCTCGCAGAGAACGCACTCACCGGGCTTGATTCTTCGCTACTACGGTTTTTTCCATCATCATCATCATTCTCGAACGCTGCCATCTTTGTCTTCATTCTTGGAGTCGTAGGCGAAGAAGCCGGGCCCCTGGTCATCATCTCGTCATGGGTCTCAGGATGTGACTGATGAAATGGTTGAACATTACTGCTGCTACTGCTGCAGAGTTTCTCGTCCGATTTTTCAAGGAAACTACCAGCAGCAGTCTGTTGTGGTTGTTGATCCATTGCTCTCCGATGCCTGCCGTAAACAAAGCCGAGTCCAAGGCATCCTGCTCCCACGATGATCGGCTGAAAGTCTAGCATTGTTGTCAAGAAGTAATTCATGCCGAAAGCTTACAACGAACCTCCTCGATTGTTCATCACAATTCACAGTTCAGGTGCGCGATTCTTGAACGTTTTTCCAAAGACTTTTCAGTTTCCTTGAATTCTTGAGACTCGGCAACGAGCTTCTTGCTTGCTTCTCCGACATCCATATCACCCTTGAATTGTATCTAGCTGATGTTTTTGGCCAATGTGCGTCGCAAGGCTATGTTACCAGACTAAACTACCGTATGCAACAGCAACAACAACGAGAACAACAAACAGAAAGGTGTCTTCACTGCGTGCGTCCCTTGCTGCTCGTAAGCGGAACTCCCGGGAGAACTCAGAGATGCCTCCTCAGGTTCGAAAAGAAAGGCCACGTGTGGTGCAGCGTGATGGCGTAATTGAACGGGACAGATTGAGAAGCGAGCGGAAACGCCGTTTACATAGGTATCGTATACAACTCTTGTGTTTCTTGCTCGTTCCGATGTTCTCGGCCTTTCCTAGTGCAGCAGAGAAGAAGACTTTTAGGCAAGAAGATGCTCCTCCTTAAGGGATTCTTCATCTGAGATTGCATGCATATATCCCTCGAGCTTGTCACGCAAGGACAGCTGACGAGATCAAAGAAGAAAAACTCTTTTTCTTCAGTCCATTTTATTTTCTTACCTTCATACCACCACATAGAGACAGTGTGATCCTAAGACTTGTAGACTGTGACAATTCTTGCATACAGCAAAACCAATAAAAGGTTGACTCAACTGCCACTTGCAGACAGGTGAAGATCACAAGAATGAGAAGATGGCATTAACTTGAATAACGGAGCTGCAAACATCAAGAAGGAGAAAACAGCAACTCAAACTTCATTGACACTGAACTGCAGCACAGAATCAGTGTGAACTACATCTGACAATGCTCAATTAATTTTCTTCACATATGCATCTGAGAGAGAGAGTGTGTGTAAGCTAAATGATGTTGTGTTGAGCATTCTGCAGTAATTTGAGGGTGACTGTAAACTCTATCCAGCAAAATGCAAAAACTGCTGGAATAGAAGTCTCTGCCATGCCAATCGGACAGAAGAGTATATACACATTCAACAACCTCTTCCATCTTTTGTGCTCAGGAAAACCACCAAGATGCTCTTGCGAAGACAGAAGAGATATCACCTGTTTTTCCAACTTGCTGCTGTTTGTTTCAGATATACAACACAGCTTTGCATCAAAGCAGTAAGGTACAAATTTTCTCATTGCCCATGCCAGATGAATTGAAAGGGATTACAATTTGCTACAGCTCTTTACAGCCCCAAATGGTATTTACAGTCGGGCATTTGCCTAGTAGTAGTAAACCAATTTGTAAAGACCATCATCAAGAGAAGAAGGAAAGGAGTAGGAGAAAAATAAAGATAAGACAGACAGACAGATAGACAACCCATAATAGCTCTTAATTCAAATACTTTCCTTCCCCTTGCCTGTCTCACCAACCAGAAGTAAAAAACCCTCCAAAGAGAAACATCTCAGGGCATGAATCTTCTCTTTCATGAAGTTCTTACCCAAAGGTTTTCTTTCTTCTTGGATTCCAGCTTCTTGGATAGTAGAACATGCAGCAACACAACATTTACCCTGGGCAAGCTCTCAGCACCCACTGTGTCACACCTGGGAGAAACTGCTGCACAACCTTTGGTGGAGTCAAGGATCTGCATGACCTGCCATCTCCTCATCACTTGAAGTATGTTCTTCATCACTCATATCCCCATCACTACTGTCTTCCTCTGGGTGATTCCCTGCATCCTCAGCCTTGGCATACCTTTCACAGTATTCTGCAAAGCACAAGCACCAATCAAACTGCTTCCTTAGAAAGGAAAAAAATGGTGCAAATTTGCAGAGCTACTAGTTCATCATTCTTGGACCATGTGATTCATGGCCTCTGTTCCTTTGAGTGGATAACTGCAATTGAAGGCCATGAATCAAGTGAGAAATCAAAGCAGGACACTAGCAGCACCTCCGCCCTGTATTGATTCTAGAACTAGGGAAATACAGACATGAAGGTCCCTTGTACCTTTGACTTTTTGCTCATAATGCTCGCGATCCCGCATCATCAGAGCAGCAGCCTCACCATTTAAAGGATCTGTTGGATTTGGGTACAGCAAGAGTTGGGGAAGAAAAACCTCAAATACATTTATTAGGTCTGGCCCAGGCCCCACCAAACAACAGTCAAGCTCCATAAGTCAAGCCTCCTGGTATTGGTGATATAGCAAGCACTGCCACCAAATGTGAATTATGTCAAGAGTTGAAACAGTATGTCAAGAGTTGAAACCACTTTGTCAAAACAGAGCAATATCATTAAAAAATCTCACAACCTCCTGCTTACGTAGCAACTTATACTCCTTGGCACTTATATATCTTCGAAATTGCACAGAAATCTCCACAACAACTTGAAGTTAACATGACAATGAGTACAATCATAACTGTATGAGAGTTGCTCACAAAGTATCAGACCATCACAAAATAGCAGTAATGAGCTGCCATGACTACCCACTGACTTCATCAGCTCCCAACAGTGGGTGTACATAACTTTATAATAATCCACCCAAAATCTGGGCAACCATTATATAAAATCTGTGTCCTGAGCTTCTGTTGCATTTCCTTGGCACTTACAGCTTACCAAAACAAAAGCTTCCACCTTCCACTCCTGCACCTCTTCAGATAGCTTGGAGTGTGCGAAAACTCAGTAAAGACCTCATTTAGAAACAACCACAATAACAGTGGCACAAAACCACTGATGATTATTTGGAACTAATAAAATGCCAAACTTAGGGCAGCTCAGTTTAAATATTTATGCTGCACTTGGAATGAGTTTGCAAACCTAATATCCCCAAGTGCCCTTGGGAAAAACTGCAAAACCTTCAACAGCAACTTAACAAACTCACCAAACATGGGACTCCAAGTCTGATTGATGACATCCAAGCACACTGAACCTGACCTGTACCCACCAGCCATACCTGACATTTAGAACTTGCAACTCAGCTTCACACACTATTCTGTCTACAAATCCATACAGGTGATATACACTTCAAGTGTTCACACTTGGGCACATGGGCTGATAGATTCATTGATGGGTAATCCCATGCATATCAACAGATCTAAACAGATGCAACTCCCCAAGGTTTAACCCCACAGACCACAGCCCCACATGTGCCTTCCCAAAGACTGTCAATCAACAAGATGGAACCATCTACTACAGGAATTAGAGGAAAACCAAAACTTATCACAATAGAATCTCTGGAACTTGCAGAACAACTGGTATCATCTGTAGTTCAAAGGATACCAACAAGAGATTGGGATGACTCCTCAGAACTAAGGTTCTGCAACAGAAACTTGCCTTCATTTGAGTCATGCAACAGAAAAAATGTAATGCAAGAAAGAACCAAAATCCTTAGGATAACACCGGAAATTCCAAGCCTACAACACTGAGAAAGTAACTTACATCTCATCCACATTGGGATGAAAAATCCTATTCACAAAACCAATGGAAGGAGACTTGTAAGGGTAAGCCTCAGGCAATTCAACTCGAATTTTCCAAATCCCATCTTGGTACAGGCCTGCCATCCAATAATAACCCCTCTCTCCCATCAGCACCATTGTAAAAAAACCGACATTGCCATACACTTACACTCCCAAGTCCTAAGCAGCTCCATGCAGCACATACAACATGCATGCTAGGTCACTTACTCTCTAGCTGCAAGTTTATATCTTCATAAGTACTGAGAATTACTCAATACTTACAATCTTAAGCAACCTGAATAGAACTTGGAGATAACCCTATGATAAGGAAATGAATATTTCAGATCTGAGCAAAGAACCAGTAACCACCAACAACTATGAAAACAAGGAAACCCCACCCCAAAGAAAAGACAAACCAGACCAATAAAACAAAACTAGAGAGCAGTTTGAACAACAGTGTCATCCATCTGCAGGTCCAGGGACCTTCAAATCCTAGCTGCAAATTTACACATTCCTTCATTGTTTGTGTTGGTGTGCCAATGCTTCCTGTTCTGCTTCAGCATATAATCATGGTAGACAACTGTTTAAATCCTACATGCATTTTTCTGTCAGGAGACTGATACAAGGATAGGCAAACCAGATGCCTTCCTTTGCTGCATCAGCTGATACAGCATGAATCTAGCTTGCAGAAAAGACACTTGCACACCAGATCATTGCCATCCCTTGCCAGCCTATACCCTACATTGACCAGCCATGAGACCTAAAGCACTGATAAAATTCCAAGGGCCATCATTAATCATACAAAAATGCGAAGTCTCGTAACTGAGTTTTTTATAGCTTAAAAGATTGATTGCAAGTTATGACATTCTTATAAGGTGACTGAAGTCCTTGATGTAACCTTCAAACCTTCACGAACACAATGTAACCTTCCAATCTCCCAGGACATCACAGGTTCAGCATAAAGATGACAACAAGGCCCATCATGTCTCACATATCCTATGACACGCAACCAAGCTTGATTGATTAAAAGATTGCAAAAGCAAAAAAGCTACTTAAGGAATGATGAAATTGATGAAGCCATAACCTGCCTCTGCCTGAAGAGTTCATGTTCCTTCAAAATAAAGGCACACACAATAGTAGATGCAATACAGACTTGGAAGTTAGACCACATACTTTCTCGTGGCCCATGAAACTCGACATAGAATTCATTCATGCCATCGTTCACCATCTCCACTTTGTAGTCACTCATCATCCTGTCAACACAAAGAATCACAAGAATTATGAGAATTATGAGACAGTTCAAATCCTCCAACATTTCCTATTTGGCCACAGCTGCTCCCAGGTAGGCAGGATTGTGGCAACACAAAACAGAAACCATCAAATGTGTCCAGGAGTGCAAACACACATAGCTGACTTCCAAGCACATACTGAAGCTTCCATTCGAATGAACTTCATAGATTCTTTGCAGACAGACAACGTACAAAAGGAGACATAAAGCATACATGTAATTTAGTTAGGGGAATTGTCCAAGAAAAAGAGAAGTGTCACATACGCTCTGGATGGGAAACTGGCGACAAACTCACCCTCTTATCTCCTTCGATTCTTTGGCAAATGCCAAAGAAACGTAACAAAGGAAAGATGCCGACGAACACCTAAACCCTAAACTGATGCATCAAAGAACATCAGAGGAAGAAAGGAGAGTTCCTTGACGCGGAGCAAAAAACCAAAAAAAGAAAAAAAAAAAAAAAAAA
>Ga0116229_10001471_pt1 | contig 36995 bp, 28 predicted proteins | sample S1TSphgellanicum_3_FD_87313 | JGI IMG/M metagenome (GOLD analysis project Ga0116229, IMG submission 87313) | Host-associated microbial communities from peat moss isolated from Minnesota, USA - S1T2_Fc - Sphagnum magellanicum MG | ecosystem: Host-associated > Plants > Peat moss > Unclassified...
AAGATGAAGATTTTGTTGTTTAGATCAAATCTTGAAGGTATGTTTAAGGTTTAGGGTTTTCTAATGCAAAAGTTAAAACAAATCTAATTTGAATTGTGTGAGGCAAAGTCAAAATTAAATAAATTGAATAGTTAAGATCGGAACCCAAACTAAGTGTATTGAAAAATCTAAAGATGAAGTTTGTGATTAGGTGTTGGAATATGTGATGGGTGGGGGGGGCATACCTTGGGTTTAAAATTGTCGAGTTCGGTTTCCATATGAATATCCCACACGGGTATATCCCCGGCACCATCAACAAAAACCTTTTCTTCTTTATCTTCTCGGCTTTGAGTCACAAGAAGCTTATCGCCAAAGAAACAAAACCTGAATTTAATTCATGCATCAAAATATAAGGACTTATTTTTCATTGTTGAATGGGTTCACTATTGATGACCCAAAAAGCCAAATTTACCAAAAATGCTTGGTTAAATGCATGCTAAAAAGGCTCATCCCAATGTAGCGAGTCTCAAAAACAACAAAGGGCTTGAAAAAATATTCAAAAATATTGAAACCCAATGTATTCAAATTTGAGCATTCACTTAAGGTACCACTTTGTATAGCAAGATGCAACACTCTAAACATTTCTTGGAAATAATAACTTGCAAGTCTTATGAAGAGAAAATCAAAATATAGGTTTGTCATGTGTAGCATGATTATTAGTGCAAATTACAACATTTCATAACTTGAATTGGTTTATACCCAAGACAATTTGTTAAAGACAATCAAGGCTCATCATGTACCCCTAAAGTGCATATAAGTTGTGTTTTTCAAGCAATTAAAGGTATTAGAAATTACAATAATGCATGTGAATATGTGAAGGGAATTTTGTTAAATATGAAATTTAATCAATTGTGATTCTAATTCCTTCAACTTCTTCTAGTTTGGAAAAACAATATTATTTTTAGGGTTATGATTGGTGAAAAATATTTGTGCATATATCTTACGTCCGTGAAAGGTTTGTGAATAACTCAATTTCCAACTCTTGCCATGTATGTTCTTCTGTGTTTTTCAATAAGATCCAATGTTAAATCCCTTATGCAATTGACATTTTACCAAATAAAAATAAAAAAATAAAAATTTGCATCATAATTTATTTATTTTTTTCTGGATTTAACTTTCTAGAGTGAACATATTAATGTCATGGTAGGATTAAATTAGGTCATATTTGAAGTTTATCAATCAAGTGTGATTGAATGTCTCCTCACCCTTTAAATGGCTACTTGATTGGTTACCATTTAGCCTATAATTAAAATTAATGGGATTTGCCCAAGTTTTGAAGATCATTGTAGCTTTATTTTCAGAGGTCCTTAGCCATTATCCAAATGGTGCAATAAGGGGCAACATGGTTGAGTAATATTCCCAATATTTTAATTCATGTGTGCCCCCATTTGTTCCTAAGAGAGGCTAGGTAATTCACAAGTAGAAATCAACATACCCTAGTTTAGGGTTAGATTCCACAGTGACAAAATGAATAATTAAAAAATTTCAAAAAACTATTAATGTTTTAATTTTGAAAACATTAAAATTTCCATGATCTACTACGATATTGTAATATGAGTAGTGAAATTACTTTGAGTGTAACCTATGTTAAATATGATGATTTTCAACAAAAATTCAATTCACTATTTTGAGGATTATTTAATGATGGAATTGACCTTTTGGGTAAGGTAGTTGTGTTGGCTCTTGTGTGATGTTTTGATGAATTCAAAATGTAAAGAAAATATAATTTCAATTAATTACTTTCTTAAACTACAATTTTACAATGACAATTTAGTATCGCATAAATTTTACAAATGCATGGTGAAGAAAAAATTTACCATGGTAGATAAGTTCCATTTTGTCCACTAGAGATAACAACATTGCTTGTTGGCTGCACATAATTTGCAAATAAAAATATTGATGTCATACATGTTACGTAAATTGATAATTTTACTAAATGAAACATGACTTATGGGAGCCATTGAAAACCTGATTCAATTCTCCATTTCCATATCAAATAATTCAAAAGTGGAAACTCATCAGATTCAAGTTTAGAATTTAAATTTAATTTCGATATACTATCATCCAATTGGAAGATAAGAAGAAGCCCAAATAATTCCTTTTGGAGTTTAGATTTTTTAAATTCAATATTATTGGTTTGGATGAGTGAGTACATTGTAATTCTTATATCCCTTATGTGATAATAATCAAGCAAAAGTCAACATAATTTACATTGTAACAATTCAATGTGGGTTTTGTTACATAGCAATACAAAGACATAAGTCATAACATACCTCAAAATTAATTGTGATGCAAAAAGATTCAAGAATCAAAACTTCAAATATGAGGTTTTTTATATTTAAAAAATCATTTAAAAATATTTTTCAATTTTCAATTTTGTGGTTTTGAAAGTTTGGCAATCCTTTTCAAAAAAATTAGCAATTTTGTTTTTCAAATTAAGACTAGGAACTTTTCCAAAAAATGTTTTTGTCATCGTAGTGCAAAAACTTGGCCCCCAAAAAAAAGGTCGGTGCACATGTTGCATTGTGAAAATAATTGCAAAGTTACACTTACTTGGTGATTTCTTGGGGTTTTCCATCCTTTTTTAAAGGTAGGAAAAACAAAGATGTTTTTGCCTCGCCAGATGCACTAATGCCGCCCACAATGAAAAATCTACAAAACACATGTATAACAACACTTATTATTCATTCACAAGTGAAGAACAATGTAAAGGGTCATTACATAATCAAGGGTGCATGAAAATACTTGTCTTTGAATATTGTAGTTGTGTGGCCATGTCTTGGTTCTAAACCTTTTTGGTTCACCTATCCCCAAAATTTTCAATTCGAACAAAGAAAGAGAACATGTATTTAGGACTTCCAAAAATGATGATGTACATAACAACCTTTAATCCTAAAATACGCCATGACATAATCATATCATGCAAGTTAAAAAATCACCTTCTAAATTTTAATGTTCCATATATTGCATTTTGAGGTTCTAAACACTACAATAAAAGAGAATTCTTTTATTTACAAATTGAAATTCAAGATTTTAAAGATTTTCAATAAGAAAATAGTTGGAACAGTTTTAGGGTTAAGACATACATATATCACTAATTGGCTTTAAATTACTTAGTATACCAAAATTTATATCATGGGTCACATTGTTTATCATTGATCAAACCGGTGTGCCTTGTTAAAGGATAATATAACAAAATATAGGGTCATTGTTAAATAGGATTGTGTCATATAATGATGTTCCATACCTTAATCCAAACAAAGTTGATTGTGCTTATAACATACATGTCCTCAAGTATTAGACTACCTCGTCCTCCATGCAAGTAAATTAGATCATCCTTAGCTATAATCGCCGCATTTTGTCTAGGATTTGGTATTGAGCCCTTTGTGCTTTGCAATTTCCAAACCCATGTCTATAAACATTCAAGTCAAATGAGACGTTAGTGGTCCAACATCGGTTGAATATATGTTATTTATATATGTATATATAATTTATTATTATTATTTTTTGATGTCACCCAAACCCTAGAAACCCAAAAGCCATAAGACTAAAGTGACGACCTTTTAATAATACCACCTATTGATATGTCCCAACCCAATGGAAGGAGATATTTTAGCACATTATCAAATAGTGTAATTTGGAATAAGTATGACAATAGCAAGTGTTTACTATGTGGCCTAACCCACTTACTTCATACTACAAGCCAAGTGAGGTTATAATGTCACATGTCTCATGTATCTAACATTGGAGGAACATTTACCCATGGTTGGATATGGTTATATGAGGGATGGAGAACCATTTAGCTAGAATTTAACATGACAAATTATACCTATCTTTCAGAGATGAACAAATTTTGCTTTAATATGAAATGGTTGTATTTGGTTATATATGGTTATACCAAGGTGTATTCATTACCCGTTTAGCACTTGTCTAAATATCGATTGCAAATAACATATAAGCTATCACATTTGTTTGGTGTGAACATTGTGAAACCCTTAATGTCTGTACTAATTAGGAGCTTTCTCACTTTATTGTGATGAATTTATCGTGCATCATAATGAATTTATAAAAAATATAGTTCATCCCAACAATGTGATTATGTTGAAATTTATGTGATTTTAGTAATTACCTTGCATAAATAAATTAGCATTCTATTGGCTTAACCTACCGTAGTTTCCAATATGTACATGTCATTGTATCGTTGTCGAAGGCCCCGACCTCCAAAAACAACTATTTTTTGTCCTACAACCACCATGGATGCCCCTTCTCGAACTGTCGGTATGGCCCCATCCACAATTGGCTATACCACATCAAAAAGAATGGTTGTTCAATTTCATAATTGCATTTGTGAGTATTATTAATTTCAACAATAATTAGAATGTATATTCAAGTTGAATCTATTTTATAAAAAAATAAAATTAATGAAGAATATGTACCTTGACCCATGTCATGCTTCGCAAGTCAAGATAATAGAAATCATTTAAGAGTTTATGTTCTTCGTTACGCCCTCCAAAGAAGAATATCCTGAAATTATTTGGACAAAAATTCAATGTGTATATCAGCCATATTTTTGTGTGAAAATTTAAAGAGAATGTTTTGTTACATATTCTCTCTTTTATGGGGAAAATTTTGTGAAATTTCAAAAAAAATTGAAAAAAAAATACCACATTTTTACTCGGGTTTTAGAGAGAGGGGGGGAAGGGGGAAAGAACAGCGTGGAACATTAAAGTAATGGGAGGTTGTTGAAACATGCCACCATTTAATGTTAAATCCCCCTTGGGGATGCTTGCTTGATTAAAATTTGACACCCTAAACCCTAAACATTTAATATTCCTTGAGCTCGTTTGTCCTCTAACTTTTCAAGTGAAGGGTTTATTGCCATATCATGTAAGAATCAAAACAAACTTGAACAAACACTTCAATGGCACCTTATTTGAAGTTTGTTCCAATATTGAAAACCTTGTACTTGTTAATTTGGTGCATAGTTGAATTAAATTGAACTACAAAGTGGAAAACACTGAAAAGAGTATATTTGATTAGTTTAAATACACAAAAGAGCAATTTATATATATATTAAATCATATACCTAACATGGTATTCAAAATTAGATGGTGGCAACAATTGGATGTTGGTATATGTTCCCTTCCATGGGTCACATGCACTATTTTTACATTCCATGCCACTATTATTATATCATTACAAACCATCCACAAGTATATGTTCCATGATTTCGCATGGGATGAAAAATTATCACCTAGGAATGAAAAATTGCTTTAATGGATTTTAATAGTTAAAACCTAATGATAATATACATTGTTGTAATATATGTATGTATGAGCCCACCAAAATCAACATGACTAATATTGTCTCATAGCCCCATGGATGAACCATACAATCATAACAATATACCACCTCCTTCTAGAGGTGGGTTTTCTTTAAATTGGAAATTTTTCAATCTATCATATAGTTGGGGACATACCGATCAATCCCATCAAAGGCTGCTGAATGCCCATCCCGACAAGATGGTGGGCCACCATTTGTCACCGGCCTTGTCCAAATCAAAGTTGAAGAATGAATGTGGTAAAGTTCATCCACCTATGATCATTGAACGAACTTGTCTTAATTCAAAGAAAAAAATTGTATCATATATATATAGATATAAATTTTGAAATAATTTGAAATAAACACCATGTTAAAAACCTTTAGCTTGTGTATTGAAATTCATAACCAATCCATATTTTGCTTCCAAGTTGCTCGAATAGAATAGAGTAGATATGAAGGTCCTTACACCTATTCCTTGAGAGTGACTAGGTTCTTACACCTATAAGTAGGTCCTACAAGAACCCTCCCAATCTTAAGAGCTAGGCAATATATCCCTCCTCTTTCTAGAAGGGAAAATAATGCATATAAGGTGCCCTCAAAATACATGAGGAGAATTTGCAAAGTGCTTTACATTGACAATAATATTGCCCTAGCTAACATAATATCCGGCATAAATGACCAATTAACAAACAAGTAAATCTACCAAAATAGATTTCATTGTTGAAGGAGATAGGACAATTTATGGAATTTACTTCCAATTTGATTAGTTTTGTTATAAGTGAAAGCTTATTTTTGATGAAAATTTTGTTTCATTTTGGATCCATTCCTATGGTTTACTACAAACATTTATTCACATTTTTAGGGGGGGAAAAAAAGAGTAGTCGTTATTATCTTAGTGAAATGCATTTTCACCTTGCCATATTTGTTGATGAATCCCCCAAACATGAATGTGACATTATGGGCTTGGGTTATTGAATGTCCAGTTCTAGCCACTGGCCAATTGTTGAATTCACTTCTTGTTTTATATCGTCTATATGAACCTACACAATCAAACATCACAATGTCATATTTGTTAATCCAAAATAGGTGTTGTAATGTGATTCCAAATACCTCCTTTTCAATGCATCTTGGATCATAACTCATATCACTCATGTGACAAGAACACCCCATGTTTGCATTAGAGTTGCAAAAACCTCCTCAATTCTCCTTCATATATTTTCAATTCCATTAGCCCTTTTATTCGAAGGGGGAAATTTTTTTGTAAAAATTGATTTTTTTTAACAAATATTATATATATTACATGAAATGTAGATCATGGATTATGAAACTATTTTTCAATACTTGGCATTTGGAAACTTTTAAACATGGTATGAAACAATTGGGTAACCTAGATTAGAGTTTTGATAAAATATTATATATTTTATGGGCACGTGATCAAAAACTATTTTTAAATTTAATATTGACCTACAAGTTTCAAATTTATGTGAAATAACACAAGGGTTGAATAATAGGAAGGTTTTATTTAGGGTTAAAAGACCAACCTATGATTTCAGCTAGTGGCTTATCTTTTGCCTTTGATTCAAGTTGTTCTTCTTCATATAAAGTTCGAAGGTATCCCATATACATGTCAATGCCCTAGAACACAAATTAAATTTGCATAAATTGTCATTCATCCAAAAGGTTTCAATTGGTATCAACTTTGATTATTTTATTATTATTGCATGTTAAAATTATAAAATTGTATGCATTGTGAGATTCAAAAATGTAAACAACAACTAGTGCACCTAAATTGTGATGTTTTAAATTTGGACAAAATTGCCACCCTTGATAACATATGTGAAATGGATTTTTATTTTTATTTTTGGCTCTATTCATTACAAAAATATTTGAATGATTTATCAATTACTTGTAAGTAAATAGTGAGGCCGGGTTCTGTCAACAAATTCCCAAGGCATTCGATTCGTTGTATATTTTTAAGGTGGCCCATGGTAGATGGGAGAGCAATTAGTTGATTGCCATGGCAATCAAACTCAACTAGCTCATTTAATTGATCCAATGTCGATGGTAAACTTGTTATCATGTTATCACTAACATCAAGTTTCATAAGTGATTTACAAGATGAAATAGTTGTTGGAATAATTGTCAATGCATTCTTGGCTGCAAACCATGAAATTTTTTGATCACATTGACTTAAATGTAACATGTAATTAAGGAAAAAAAGAATAAGAATATTATAAAAATCCCAAAATAAGTACTATTTACCCCCCAAAAATGACCAATTTCTCCAAAAAAAAGGAAAATAATCTAAAGTTTGCAAACAAAATCTAACTAAACATCTTATCACCCTTGAAGGTAATAGCTACTTCTGAAGGTGAATTTTTTCCTAAATGAGTGCAATTTATTTTTTCCTTGAAGCTTAAACCTTGGGCTCTCACACCCTTCATTAATTATATCCATCCAAAGCTCCTCTTAACAAACCTTACATGTATGACATGCTCTAAGTATTTCATAACCTTTCAAAAAAGGTGCAAGTCATGTTTAGGTGATAAATCAATAATGAATTACAATTTTGCAATTGAACATTTCATTATAAGCCTAAATAGCAATGTGTTTGAAGCTAAAGAAATTTGATTTTCATCAAATCATGAGTTGAACTTGTTATGAAACGGTTGGAAACCTTAGCTTCACCACTTACCATCTCCTTCAAAACAATAGGTACTTGAAGGTGTAAGTACATCTCCCTCCTAAATAATAAGAATTTTTAAGCATAAGATTTTTCTCACTCCTAAATAATAGGTACTATAGGTGTAAGATCCTTCCTACTCCTAGATAGTAGGTGTACAATCCCTTTGATTCCTATTGCCTTGTGATCTACTTATGTTTGGGGTTATGATAAGGTTTGCCTTGTGATTTAAAGTGAGCAAGGCGAATGGGGAGGAGAAATTTCCAAAATACATTGGCTAGCTTTAGTTACCACCTCGTCATAAGGCCCTCAGTTGGAATGCCCCCACCTTAGGTTTTTACCCTACACTTAAGGTTCACTTTAAGATTGGCAATTTTGAATGCAATTTAATCCTTTTGAAATTGATGGCATTGTGCTCACAACCATGAACTTGTATGTCAAGTCAAATGGGGGAGAGATCATGACTTACAAAGGTTAAGGTTAACAAGTTGATGCATGTTGTTCCAAAAGCAAGGTAAGGTTGAAATATGGTTTTTTGAAAAGTCGATTTCTCGCAACATTGTTAAATAGCTCAAATTCATGTCTATTTCTTTTAGGTCATTTTCGGAAACGTCCAACACCTAAAATAAAAATACATAAGTACTACAACCTTTTAGGGTGAGAATAATTTTCCTTAATTTTAAAATATGTATATTACATTCAAGTTTGTATTGGACCACGTATGAATCTACATGAATTCACTCTAGAAAATTATTTTATTCACCAACATGATGGAAACGATATACCTGAATTTTCATGAATGTGAAAAGGGTGCGAGGAAGTTCTGAAAATTTGTTATTTTTCAAATTGAGTAACCTCAAGTTTTTTGTGTCTCCCATATCTATTGGCATTGATGTGAAATAATTCCTGCCATTTTTTTAAATTTTTAATTAAAAAATTAAAACAAATCCTTTGAGTATTTGTGATTTGCAATCATGTTCATCTATAACTATGCTTCAAGAAATACACTAAAAAGTGTTTTGTCTTAAAAGACACCCATGAAAAATGATTACAAAAAGGAAATGTAATATTATTTAAGATGCAATCATTCATACAAAGCTATAGATAACTGATGAACTATTTTCTTTAGGAATAAATTCTAAATAATGCTTTGAAGCAAAAAAAAATTGTTTTGTAGTTCTTCACAAATAAACTTCCATGTAAGCTAATGCCTCACAAATTGAAAATGTCACATTTTGTGTACAAATCTAGACATAACAATTATGTTTATGACTTGTAATATCTTGTAGTTATATGTAAAACATGGGGACATAGGAAATGAGGAGTTAAGTATAATTACTTGTAAAGGTTGATTTCATTAATTGTGGTAACATTTGCCATTTTGGCCATTTGCATGAACTTTTGAGGCATTTCAGACATATTCAAGTTGCTAAAGATTGACACACATTAGGTTAGTACCTTAATATTTTGGGTCCATTAATACATAGATATATTTACTCCTAGTGTCATGTTCTTTCAAAATCCTACATGTTTCAGCTGACTTATCCTTATAATATGAAATTACAAAAGGAAACAATTGAAATATTTATGTGTTTTTAATATAAAGATGCAATTATGTTGATCTTAGGAAATAAAAAGACCATACATTTGAAAACAACATTTTAGATTCCATGTGCAAGTTTGGCTTCAATTGAAATGTGCAACATGTCCCCTCAATCTTATTAATGCAATAGTATTAATCACATTGTTAAAATTGCCATGAAATGAGTTTTGAGAAGTTTGATAGGATAGAAAAGTCACCTAAAGTTCAATTTGCAAGTTCTTCGACACTCAACAAGTCGAGCTTTGATCTTCTCCATACTTGGTTTTTTGGCTATAATCACATATAAACCAAAAATGACTATAAACTCAAGTTTGAATGTTTAAAATGCCTTGTGAATATGTGGCATAAATTGAATTTCAAAGTTTTTTTTACAAAAAACATACACACAATCAATATCCATATGGTTTTCCTTTTAGATTACATCTAACCTAAATGAACGTGATTGATTTTTATGTACAATAGATATTACATATGGAATACACATAGAAAAAACCTCCAATTTTCAAATGATAATTTTATTATGTTGCACAATGATAGATAGAAGTCAAAATATGAGTAATTTACGTTGTGGTGACCCTGGCTTGATTGTCACCTTCACCTTCCCCATTTTGGCTTCTTTGAAAACAATGATCAAAACTTGTTCAATGGCATGAGCATTCAAACCTTAGGACTTGTGAATTTTCCCATTTCAAGTCAATGTCAATCTCTTGTTCCTTGTCTTAACACATAACAAGACATTATCAAACCCAAAATTGATCCACTTGTAAATGAAATTTTGCATGCACTTTAACTTCATCAATTGTTCCATGAAATGTTGTTACCCTAAAGTAGATCAAAATGGGCAATCCTAAATCACAACAATTAGAAATATAGTCCTTCACAAGGACCCTCACAAGGAGATAGTAACCCTAAGAGGATATACACAAACATGATTTTTCCAATCCAACCCACATAACCTAATTAGGTTTGAGTCATTTTATGGTAATCATGCATGTTTCATTGTACTTGGTAATGGAATTTGTTGAGCAAATCACTCCTTCATATTAACAATGGGTAACATGACTTGCACCTCAAGGGTTGATGAAATAATTTTCGGGAAAAAGGTGGCCATATTAAGATGGGATGAAACATGTCCATGATTAACTTTTGTGTATTTTAAATGATTTCAAAACACCAAAAAAATAAATAAATCAAAACAACAAACCTATGGGTTGATTTGTCATGGTAAGATTAAGATCTATTTTTTTCTTTTTTTTCTTTTTCAAACCCAAATATAAAAATCCTTCCATTTAACATTTCAAAGTTTGGGTTCCTAGAAAGCTAACCCATTTCTTTTACAAATTATAATATTCCTTCATTTTTAAAAAATTAAAAATTAAAATAACTGTTGGTTTTAGTTTTTTAAGTGAGGGGCAAAAATTAAAATTATAAACATGCCGGTTTTCTTTCCATATTTTGAAAACTCAAAGAACCAACAAATACCACTAAAGAATTGACAAAAAATTGCATGTTTCTAGTTGATTCCTTCAAGATCATTACAATGTTTTTAAAGATGACAATTAAATGTCATAATCGGTTCATTGTTTTTTTGGAACACCTAATGATGATAAAATCTGTAGAATTCTACATTATGCCAATGGGAACTTTGAGAAAATGTTGAAAAAACATAAAATGTCAATATCATAAGGATTTAAATGTCATGGGGTTAAGATTCATTGAAAGTAGTTGTGTTTTTCTTTTTGTTTTGTTTAAAAAATGGTTTAAATCCATAAATAGAAAGTTATAAGGTGGGAATAATAATTTCAAAATTGTTAGAAGGAAATATTAGAAAATGTAGGGTGATATCCTAAATGAGAAGACCAAAAAGAGGAACATTGAACACCTGATCTAATCTATTCTTTCATACTATATTTGTGGATTTACATTTCTTTTGTTAGTTCATGTCATCATTTTTATTGAAAAAAAGAAAAGGTAACAATTTAGTATATCACTTTTGAAATTTTGTATTATTGTAATAAAGATGCAAGTGTAACCTAGGTTGTTGTACAAGATATGCACCACAAGAATGCAATAGAGATTAAGTTATTTTTATCCCTCCCTTTTGGTATCATAATTATTTTAAGTTCATATGGACCATATTTATAAGATGTGAGAATATCAATATGTCATAAGGGAATTGTGGGTGGAGGAAAAGATATTCAAGTTTCTAGTAACCCTATGCATGGGACAAAGGTAGGTTATTGTCACAATATGATTGAAGATGGGGGAATTAGTTTTGAAGATAGAAGGTCACAACAAAGATCTATAACATTTATCAACTCAAATTTGGGAGAGATCCTCCTTTAGGTGTATTTTTTTTTTGTATCACCAACTTAGCAACCACCAAGATTGTTGGATTTGATTCAAAAGACACTAGAGCTGGGAGTTTTGTGGTGGTTCTTGGGATCGATGGAATTGGGTGTTTCTTTGCAAAGTAATGACCATTTTTACATCATGTCTCGATGGCCTTATGCTTCAACTTGAATAACATGTCATTCATCAAATTCCCAATGTTGTTAATAGTATAAGGGATTTATGGATTCCAATGGTGAATAATTTGTCGGAAGGAGGAGCATGTTTTTATAAAACCATAGTTTAAGGATAGATTCAAAGAAGGAAACATAGTGGAGTGAATGGAATTTACTAGCCAAGAAGTTCATTCATTATGTTGGAATATGTGTCAAGCTACAAATGGGAAAGTTCAAGTGGATACATATAGGACATAGTAACATATAGATTTCAACTTGCACATCAAAGACAATTGTGTGAGGGTTGTGTGATCTGAAGAAGAGGAAGGAGAAACTTATCTATAGGTTCTATAAGATTAGGAAGGATGCATGATTGAAAATAAGAGGATGGACAAATAGAGAATAACTTCAAACCAAATAATGTTTTTAATCCCTCTTTATAAAAAATTTCCCCTAGGTTGGGTGACATATGAATCATGTAGTTGTGATTTCATAATAACATTTTGTCAAATTTTATATTCCAAATTGGACTTGAAATATGAAAGTTATGTGTTGTTCAAGATTATGCCAATATGGAGTTTCTTTTGGCTTATGCCTTAAAAGTAGAAAAAGTTCTTGGAAAGTTGGGGGAAATTCCATTTGAATCTCTTATGGAGGAACAAAAGGAAATGACGCAAAGTACATAGAGTCTTCTATGAATAAACATGTACAAGTCTTGAAATGAACCTTTGATGAACTTTTTCAAAGGGCACTCAAAGTTGTAACAATTGTTTTCAATTGTAGGATCAAACAACATGTCATATTTGTAATACATGGGATCACCTACTTATAAATTGTTTTAAATATGCCAACTCCAAGCCTAAATGCCAAAAAGTGAAGGGTTTCATATGATAGAAAATTGCAATCTTAGGTGTTCATTTTATAATGGGATGGGGCATATTCAGGAGAGGTGTTGGAAAAAGAATCCTAAGGTAGGGACAACTACAACCAACTTTTTAGAAATCCTTGTTGATGATGAAAAATCAACTTTGTTTTAGTTGAATCATATTTGTGGAAGCAAAAATTATGTGTTTCACATGTTAGATTACCTAAACATTGGGTTCTATGTAGAAAAAATTATCAATGAAAGTCCAAGACCAACATATCTTATGGGGAAGTTGAAAGATGTAGGAATTGGATTTGAGAAAGGTTTTATTGTGGGATCCAAAATCATATCACACTTCTTTAGGTACCATCTCTACATAGGATTTCAATCAACAAAATGAAAAAAAAAATCTTATATATATTAATGGAGATGAATAACCATATCATTGAAGAATTAGTGAATACTATAGCTTCAATGCTAATTATAGCTACAAATGTGGTCAAAAAGTTGGGGATAGTGATCTTGTTGTAGGATCATAATCATACAAAGCAATGTTAGGCATGGTGATGCAATCTATGGGAAAATTTAATGAACTATTAATTTGTGTGGGTGAGGTTATATGTAGAATGGACTTTATGGTGGTTGATACGTATGAATATGATGTTCTCTTGGGATTTGATTCTTAATCAAAATTGGAGTAGTTATTGATGTGGAACAAAGTTTGATTCAAATTTGGCATGGTCCAAGAGTAAATGTACAAGTACTTCCTTTGAACATAGGGAACATGCTTCAAGTGTTGGAAAAGGAGGCAAGGAATTGGAAAGGTGGACTTCAACAAGATTCGTTTGAGTTTCTTAAAGATTGTTGAAGAAGGAAGTTGTCTTAATTCATTAAAAGGAAAACAAGTATTAGATTTTGACCAACCCTATGATGAGCTTGAATTTAAATCTAGTGAGCATGATGACAATCAATCCAAGAGAGAAGCAAGGATGATTGACTCGAGTTCATCTTACAAAAGGAATTGGAATAGGAATTGGAGTTGAAGGATCATGGGTTGGAAAGTCTAATAAAGGGAGAAACACCAAAGTATATGTTTGTTTTGAGTTTGGAGAAACAAGCAAATAATGTGATGGAATATTCTTCATGAACGTACTTATGTTGATTGGTTGAAATGGGTAAGTCTTGAAGATGAATTTGACCTTACAACTCTTAGTAGTTCAAATATGTCAGCATTGTTTCAAGTTAATACAATTGAAAAAAAATAGCATGGAAACAAAATGAAGCAGGAAGTTGCAAGACATTGAAAAAAGGTCATGAGTAAAATTAAAATTGACACAATATTGGATCCACAACAAACTGAGGAGCTATGGTGGTTGTTGGAGAACTTTGCCTTGATGTTTTTGCATGGAATAAAAGTGAACTTGGTTGTTGCATAATAAGGGAACATTTCATTCCACCCAAGGATTTCCTCCTTGTCGAACAACACCAAATAGGTTGTCACATTGGGAGGGGTTTGAAATAAATAAACAATTCAGGCATTGGTTTCTCGAGGTAAAATGAGGCCCAATACATAAGAGTACACATGCAAGGTGACACTTCTAATCCAGAAGGATGGTAGTAGGAGGTTTTCTAGACATTATCAACCTCTAAACTTGCAATTTAAGAAGGATGTTTTTCCAAGGCCACTAATGGATGATGTTTTGGAAGCAAATTGGGAATTCAATTTTTTTTCTATTCTAAACTTACAATTCAACTTTTGGCAGATAAAAAGGGCATCAAAAGATTAAAAGAAATCAATTGATCATTAAATTTGGGTTTTTAATTGGACCATTGTGCCCTTCAACTTGAACAATACAATGAGTATGTTCACTTGTACCATGAAAGAAGTGTTTCAAGGTTAAATGCAAGAGTTTTAAAAAGTAATGATGGATGGTTTGGACATCCACAACATATCTTGGCAATAACATTTGAAGCATATTGAGTTCATGTTAATTTGCGTAAGGGATATAAATATCAAACTCAACCCTAATAAGTGCATTTTTGCTACAAGAAACATTCGATTCTTAGGTCATGTAATCAGTAAAACCAAGATGATGCCTAACGTTCAAAAAGTTTGGGCAGTTTCTAATTTTCTAGTACATGTTTTCATTACAAATGTGTGCTTTTCTTGATCTTACCAGATATGCCAAAATTGTTGCCCCATTGTTTGAATTGATTAAACCAGATGTTGAGTTTAGGTGGACTCTTATATAGCAAGGTGTCAATGATACACTAAAGAAAGCTTTGATTGCAGCACCGAAAACTCAATACCAGAACAACATTGCTGCAAAGTGCAAAGACATACTAACATGCAATTCTAGTCCTGTTTGAAGACTGGCTACTGACAGAATAAGAACAAGACTTTAGTGCACAGTTTGGTCACACAGTTGTGCATTGTCAGTTCACAATGCTCTAATTCAATTGAAACTCAGGTTCCAAGAGGTTTCATGTTTGCTTTAATGTACCTCTCAAGAACACCCCCTTTGTTACCTTCCTGAAACTGCCTGCAATGCACAGTCCTGGAAGTACAAAGTACTCTTGAGAGTTTTTGTGATTAGTACACCACATCACATTTAACAATGAGGTCACATAAAATGAGGTCACATGAAAAGTTTAACCCCATATAGTACTAGCAACTATTTTTTGGGTGGATTTTCACCACTTGGTGACATAATAATAGGAAGGCAGTGCAAATCCTACAAAAGATTGGCAAAAATATGACATAACAAACTCAAGAGGTTGAGGTGTTTCAAAATAATTGAGCAAGAGCACAACAAATCATTGCATAGACACATGAAGCAAACAAGCAAGCCCCTCAATCACTACAAGAGCTACAATCTCCAGCTAAAAGCTTGCAGCTCATAAGACACAAAATCTCATGATTTAGATCTCAGAATTACTTCTTAAAAATGTGGACCAGCATATCAAAATGAACCAAGTGATCTCCTGGTACACTTGCAATGTGTCCTGTAAAACCCTCAAATGCCAAAAACCATATGTGATCACAACTACAAGAGCCAATGGTACTCCATCCGGGAAATATGGCCACAATAATGATCTCTAAAAATAAATGCATACAACACACACACAATGAGATGGCTTCCAATCCCTTTCCAAACAATCAAGTTTGAAATAGATCTACCAGGAACTTGCAACACATACACCGGGTTGTTAACTATCAAAGCCTAGATTGTGTGCCCCCGCCCATAGTCATTCCTGAGGAACAAGAAGTCGATACAAAAAAGAAAGAGGAAGATGGGTTTTGGATTATCTCCTGGAAGTAAGCTGTTTGCGGACTGACTGGGGTACAGAATCCACCATTACCTGTACACACAATCTCAGAGATAAAATTTGCAGAATCTGATACCCTATATCCAGACCTTATGAGCTCATCTTCACAAGACAGGCTGCAATTTGACAAGCAAAACTGTTCAAAGAAAACTTATGATGCCAAGTTTCAAGTGTACAAGCTACAGTGAAAAAAATTAGTCCAAAAGAGCTTATGGATCACGTACCCGCCCATCATATGAGACACTGGCAAAAACCCATGGGTCTCTTGTACTCCATGCTAGCCCTGTAGTAACCCATCCAAAAACCATCAGTGACCCATATTCACCAAAACGAGCATCTCGTTTCCCATGTTGCAGCATGCTCCACAAGGTGATCTTTCCTTTTCCTTGATTGTTGCCAGAATTAACTACCTTTTGATGAACTTACGGGTTGAGGAATTATGAGTGGGTTTTATAACTGAGCCTTAAGCACAATATCATTGAATGAATAAGGCCAAGAAAAAGAAAAAGAAAAACAGAACTGGATTCTCAGTTCAGTAGACACAAGCAGGCTCTTCAGAATTCCATTCATTTTGAGGTTATTGAATTCATTTCTATTCCTAAAAGAAACTGAGCTGTCGAGCGCTGAAAAGCTTTGCATTAAAGGGGGAATCAGGGAATCAGAAGAGGAAAGAAAAACCCATTACCATAAACACTGTCCTCTTGCTCGGTATAAGCACGCAAGAGGGAATCTGATGGGCCCTTTGGGGACCCAAATGGGCTGTTGAAAGAGACACACAAACAAAATAAGTTCCACGAGATGCAAAAGGCATCAACCAAAAAGAGACCCACAAGACCAGGGGTTCTATTCACCAATTGCTAACAAAAAAATTATGGCAGTTTCATCCCTATGCATGTGCATATATTTCTCACAATGTCCCTCATGCTTCCATTGGCCATACAAAATATACACACAAAGGACAGAGGTGCTATACAAAAAGTATGCAGTAAAAGAACTGACCTTCGGGGTTTTGCATCACCACTTAAAGCCAGGGCTACATGCCACAAGTTCACTCGGGAGTCTGTTCCCGAGCTCTGTAACAATACACAAAAGTGTTCATGGAAGCCATTCAGAGAGCAATGTGAAGGACACTAACGTAGAAACTCAATTAGAAAAAAATAGGGTTCTTGTAACACTTGTTTATGATACGATTCCTTTTTCAGTTAAGTCTTTGTAAAACATGTAACCTTTGTTATGGGGACAGAGAAAAATATGGGCTTCTTACAAGTACAAGTTCCTCGTATTTGGGATTATACTGAACACGATAAGCCCTGCCAAACACAAAATGGTGCAGCAGACAGAAGAATCATTGCTTGCTGAAACAGAACCCACTCATAAAATACTAGTCAGTTTGCACCATCACTTGCTTGGTCTTGAAGGTAAGAAGAGATATAGCTCTGCTCAATTCTTACAGCTTTCATGTCTTATACTCCTCCATCAAGATCAAGTTGTATCAATGATTGATACAACATCCCTGGCATAAGATTCTTGCACAGGCATGTTTTGAGCAATTTACCAATGTTGGTGACCAGGCAGCTCTTGTAGTGGAATGTTTGGCATTTTCAGGTCCCAAATACGAATCCGTGAATCATCCCCTGCAGTTATCTTCCACAACAAGACACCCATGTCAATCATGGCGCATACAATTGAGGTGGGAAAAGCAAAACAGGAATCATAAGAAAGGAGAAATGGATACACTTTTGACCATTATGAAATACGCATCCACCCACCCACACAATCCACATAACTTCATTCTCCACTTATTCTCCCACCTTTGTCCTCCCCCCTGAAGAAAGAAAGTTGATCTATTCCATATATCAAGCTGGAGAAGGGTACACAAGAAGGTTTGGGAAAGTTAGGGTTTAGCTTTAGCTTTACCATGATATGTTGCTTTTTTGGATTGAAATCAAGATGACGCACTTGAAGCATGTGTGCCTGTTCAATCTTATTCGTTTGGCTGCAGTTTTGTTGATGCAACATACATGGTCATGAGATCAATCATATAAACCCTGAAAAGACCTATCCACAGGTTGGTATAGCAAACTCTAACAGCCCCAAGCAAGACCTTGAATTTAGATCACAGGGCCCAACATCCTGCTCTAATTTTGGGAGCCAAATGCATGGGAAGAACAGCCAATTTTTTCAACTGGAGGATAGAATATCTAGCAATGTGAGGGTGAGAACAGGGGATAAAAGATTGGGATTTGATTTGCTGCTGCTAGGAAAAAGGTGACCTAGAAAGTCTCTCAACCTTTGAAGTGGGAAGGAGAAAGGTTTTTACTTCATTGAACGGAGATCCCAGCATTGTACAGAGACATCTGTTGCAGTTGCAACGTGGTTTATGTCATGCGGATCCCAACAACCAGAAGCCATGTGGCTTAGCTCCCCAGCTGATGCAAACCCATGGACCTGGCAGCTCCAACCACAAGAAACAAAGAGTTAGATCAACATGTGCAGTAGTAGTATAACATCAAAAATAGTGACGGGATTCATTCTCTTGCCTAAAAGTAAGAGATTCTTTTTTTGGGGTCTACCTGTGCAGTCTTCAGAGAGGTGTCAATATCCCACAAATAGAGATTCTCTGCATCGATGCTCACAAGCTGATTATGTTTCCCTGATGGCCACCATAGAGTACTGTTGATATAAAAGAAACCCATCAATACAGAGCAGTATCACATACAGAAGCTTCTGCTTATCCCTTGTGTGTTTTCAGTTAGCAGCAGTGGGCAATAGGATGCTGAGTAGAGCATGTAATGAGTATGCAAACTCAACTGCAACCTGCTAGCAGGAAGCTGTAGAAGGGAGAGAGAGTATACCATTTGATTTTGTGAGTGTGGCCTTGTAAGTTGACAACATTCTGCAAGGGAATGACACGATTGCCTCCCTGACCTCGTTCAGGAATTCTCCATATTGCTGCCCCAAAATCCCCCCCTGAAAAGCATCCGAAAGAAACCAGGTCTTTGAGTCTCACAACATAATAAATTTCCCAAGAAGCTGCTGTGTTAATTAGAATTCATTGTAGCCAAGGACATTGACATTTGACATACAAGACTTGAAGCACCCCTTGATCCAATCTTTTTTGGCAAGGTGAACTTTCAAAGCTAGAAAGGAGAAAAAATGTAGTTTGTACGGTCATCATCTGCCCAATGACAAATTCAAAGGGGAAGACACCTCTGTAATAATACCTGAGGCATACACAGTTGAGAAAAATTGTGAATCAAATGGACAGGCTGCAAGATCCCATATTTCATTCTGGTGTGTGTACAAGCCTTTGCACAAAATGTCTGCACTGTTGTCTGCAAGTTGAATCAAATGTACCTGTCCATTTTCAGGTTCAAACCCACCAACAAACACACCTTCATGACCCAATAGGTGTTTTGCACATGATCAAGTTTGAAATCTGTCACACTAAAACATGAAAGCACCTAGTGGAAATCTCCAAAAAATTGCATACATGATGATTCATAACCTATTCTGAACCTCCATTATATAATATTGGATGGGTTCATTGCTCGAGCACTGGAGTCTGATGATGCTCTGACAAAGACAAAGGAAAGTACCTCATTGTCTTCACGGAGACTGAGAGTCCCCACAAGCCAGCATGTATTTTCAGTGTCAGCAACTTGTGCAGCTATGCTCCGGGCCTAAACCCTCTCTCCCTCCATCAGATCTCTGACCAGTTCAAATTTATGCATTTGCAGAAAGCGACCAACCCTACCAGCAATCTCTTTCAAGCCGTTTCCCAGATGTAAAACAGTGCAATCTGGAAATGATGGACCTTAATTTGCCACTACATTTGCAATCTGAAACCAATGTTTGTTGGCCAAGAGAAAGGCAAGGCACATGAGCTCTGAAAACCATTCTGATGAGTCCTAACCCTAGAATCTTGCGACTTGGAAAAGTGAAAATTCGACCTTTGCCCATATACCAACCAGGACTGCAATCTCCTTATCATATTGGTACGAAACAATCCCAATATTTGGTACCTCCAAAATCATGGCATTGTGAGGAGGTTTCTCTTTGCCAGTTCATGATTTGTTGATTTGAGTCCACATCATGCACAAACTAAAATTGTTGTGATCTGCTTTCATGGCTAGATAGATTCTCCAGGCATTCTCAAATGGTAGGTAGTGCAGCCACACAAGCCATCAAGACCTCATCAAGAGCACATTGGGGGGGGGGGGGCGGGGGGGAGAAGAAAAAAAGTAAGGAAAAACAGCCAACCGCATGTTTTGTTCTTAGACATGCATTAAGGACAATGGCCAACAGATAGAAGACCTAAAGACCATGAGAGAGAGAGAGAGAGAGATTTACCTGATACTTGAGCCCATAAGCACTGCCATGAGATCCTTGCATCCTTCTTCTCCCCAACTCAAAAAAGAGACCAACCAAAAATCAAAACTCCCTTCTGGGTCCTTTTGTATCTGAAAGAACCACCCAACACAATGTTTTAGGGTTTCTTGACCTAGAAATGGGGTATCTTCTGAACTTGTGGTGTGTATTTTTTCCCTTGTTTTCTTTCTTCTCCAGCAGCAAATCTCTCAAGAATGGCGCCACAGATGAGATCCAAACATCAATCTCTTCTACCCCAAAACATGAAAAGGGGGAGGAGGGGAGGGAAAGGGGAAGGGCAAAAAACCAAAAAAAAGTAAATTCTCTTGGAATCCTTGATCTCTTAACATCGCATTCTTCACTCTTTTTCCAAAACCCAGATCTACTAAGAAAGCTGGTGGATTCGGAACCGACCCATTCTACACAAAAACATTCAAAGCTGCTGGTGGATTAGAAAACCACCCACCTACCAGAAAACGTTATGTTTCTTCACTGTCTACTATTGCATTTGCATCGATGATGATTCAAACCCCTTTCCAAATCGAACGTTTCTGGAACCTCCCCGGCAACATAATAATGTGAGTAGATATTTCCTTTCCAGAGGATCTCGCATAGATCTCGATGTTTATAGAGCCAACAAGAACTTGATCTCAGAAGAAATGCAGACTCTTCGGTTTGATTCTTCAGGTTTTTTATGACCACCTACTACTCCAAGCTCGTGACAAGTAGTAGAATGCACAGAAAGAGAGAGAGAGAGAGAGAGAGATTGCAGTGTGCAGACGTTCACGCAGCAAGGGGATACGGCAATTCGACGGGCAGGGCAGTCCGAAATGGTTTAACATGTGCCCGCCCGGGCGATGACCAAAAAAAATAAATAAATAAAAATCCAACCCCAGTTTTAGAAATCCAACCCCAGTTTTTTGGAAGATAGATCATGAAGATGAGACGTTAAATGGAGCTTCATTCTCTTTGTAGTCTCTTTGTGTTGGAATTTGTGATCACACGACATGCTTGTGTACACATTGTGGGGGTCAATGTAAACTTGAAGGGTTTTACTATGGTTGGAGATCTTGAATCTTTCAATGATGTATTTTTTTTCTCTTTCATTTTGATTGTGTGCCAAGTGTTGATGAAACATTTCCAAGTGCTCAACAAAGTGATGGATTTGCCTTCTCTTCTACCTTTGGTGAAGCATATTTTTATTTATTTGATTTTGAGTCGAATATTGAGTTTGATGAGGACTTGGAGCATCTTGTGGGAGTAAATGAAGGAGGCCATTCAAATGTCACAAACGTTGGGCAACAAAATTTTTGAGATGAACTTTCACTACCTATTTTTTATCATGTTGAAATAGAACCATCTTTCAAGGTTTGTTCAATTTACACATGCAAGTAGGAAGCTCATAATTCATTGCATTGAATCATCAACTTTTCCAACATCTATTCAAATTTGTGAAACAAATGCAACTTTTTACCCCTTTCAAAAAAGTCGCGGACATTCTATTGATTGCAATGATGTTCCACCCACCATAGATAGGTGGAAAGCATTTCAAGGCAAATTGAAGTTGTTAAAAATCATTGATGAAGTAGGACTTGTATGAAAGGATGATCCCAAGAAAAGGCAAATACCTTGTGTGGAGCATTGGCGTACAATAGTAGCAAATTGTTGTGTTGATGCTCATGGCAAACATTTGTCATATAGACACACTCATGATGTTATAAAACATTGACGGACAAATTCATGGATTGGTGGAATGTTTTAAGAATGCTAGGAATTCAAGAAAATTTCATTCATTATTACAATAACAACATTGAATCAAAATGGATACCAATTGAACTTATGGTCAATGATATAAAACCCAATCATTTATTATAATAAGAGTTCAATTTCAATCCAACCTACAACAACAAAAACCATCCATTGTTCCACAAGATTATGGATAAATGAATTGGTTTTAGATCCTATTAATGTTAAAAAACATGACCTAACATATATAATTCTATCTTACATTTAAAATAAAATATATATATTTTTATTGTCTCCTCTTCACATGAAAACTTCTATGTGAATTCAAGAATAAATATAATAAATTTAAAATTTGTGACTTGAGTACCATTCATTTTTCAATTTAATAACTTATATTATTTTCATGTAATTATACAAGCTTTTAATACAATTTGTTTACACCAACATTATGAAAACATTAACCATGACCATAATTTTCAAATGTTTCATATTTTATATCTTATAGAAACAATAATACACCAAGCATCAACCAATGTACATAAATTTATAAATTCATCAAAATATCCATATACTGAATCCATGGTGTTAATGGGTTAATAATGATGTGTTAACTACACGTGCATTTGGATTCTTTCAATACAACAAATGATGGCATAAATGCATATGAACAATTTTTAATATTAATACATGAAAAAAAAAATATTATATGTGTCTACAAAATTCATTCATGTTCAATGATTACATTTTAAAACGATCTTCAAATTATAATTCAATGTTCGTTAAAACATTGTCCAGTCATCATTATGGAAGATTTAAAATTATTAGATTTTATGGAAGAATTTGAATTAAAATCACAAATTAGTGAAGTACCACAAAAATCAAATTTCAACTACAATGTATGGGTGAATGTCCTTCTCAATGAATGCAAATTTGGTGTAATAGAAGCATATTGACCAAATTTTCACAAATCGATTTATAATGCCTTCAAACTACTTAGTTCATTTTGAATATAAGATAAGAAATCATTAACATATCCATTTCTATAACTTCCAATGTGTGTGATCACCTATGTGTGTACATGTTACATAAATTTCATTCGGTGACCTCCAAATGGTTTCATCACATATTTGGTTTTGCATTGTGCATAATCAAAACCCCTTTAAGAAAATTGCTTACACCTGTACAAAGAAAAATGTGGCCCTTTCTTTTAAAACTAAACACAACTTTTAACCCATTTAACTTGAGTTCATAATAATAAGAATATTTACATGGCATCTTTTTGTTAGATTTCATGTCAAACATTATTTTAGGACATACCTTATCATGTTAAAACACTTGTTTTTCTTGGGATTTTAAACCATGTTCTATATACAAGATACATGTTATAATATTCAATGTAAAAGCTATTGACACCTTGTGATGTTGGCCCTACTATACCTATTAAACCTCTTAAAAGGTCACCCATCTCATATTATTTGAGTTGAAATGAGCTTAGAGTTTAAAGTTTAGAGATATTTTGCAATATAACTTTTCAAAAAACCCCTCTGTGAATAAAACATTTGAATTTTTAAAAAATAAAATTTAAAATTAAAATAATTAACTTTCAATAAATTTTGGTCCATTGCCTCAAAATTTACAAAATGACAAACGTGCACATCAACTCATATGGGCTTTGTGACAATATAGCTAAAGAAGAGAAGGGGCCTCACATTTTGAAAGGGTTTGAACACATCCAAACAAACAAACAAACACCTATCTTAAATATAATGTAAAAATGTACACAAATATATAAGGTTTCTGAAATAGGCTTGTGCCTAAGTTTGGCCAACGAGATTGTTCAAATCAATGCCTTGAATTGTTTTTTAAGAGTTGCATTAGTGAACCAATACTTACATGTTGTGCACAAAAGAGTAGAACCTCGTGTCTAGCCAAAAAACTTCCAATTTATGGAATGTACTATGATGGGTAAATAAATCTTTGAAAGTTGAAAACCAATGTTGATTTGGCTTTTTCATACCGACATAGTTGTTCAATGAAAATGATAATAACTGGAAGAATAAATCATGATGATAGTAGTGAGTTCAAAAAGAAGAGAGCAAAGGGGGAAAAAAAAACTTGAAAAAACCAATAAAAAAACACCGTAACAAAACAACTACAGAAAAGGATAGAAAAAGGTAAACAGGAAAACCTAAGGAAAGCTCAAGTTTAAGAAGTTGTACAAAGCAAGCAAGGAAACTAAACAACATCATCCAACATATGGCACCGCCCATAGAGTCTAGATGCATACATACATATATGTAGTTAGAGAAATCAAGAAGCCTTACAAGTTACAAAGTAATTAAGGAAACAAAATGACTTCTGATGTATGCCACCAAAAAATAGAGTCCATATACACACATATATGAAGTTGGAGAAATAAATCAAAGGACCACCATATCATCTACCAACCTTCTTACTTTAAGGTAACTTAAAAAAGAAGAAAAAGGAAAAAATCCCTAAATGATCCCAAACCTACAATGATCCTAATTAATCCTAAAGCTAGAAACTAAAACCTAATCCTTAGGTCAAAAAACTTTGCACTCTGCTGATCTGAATATCTGAAAGTTTTGACCTTATGTTTAACAAACTTGCAAGATCTATGAAGGATTGAAAGCAGACTCTCCATGATGGATTAAAGTTTGCAAATATATGCAAGTCCTACATATGTAAATGAGGAATATACTCTGAAATCATGAGATCTCACACCAAAAATTGAGATTTATGATGGCTGGGATTATACAAATGGATGGAGTCAAGACACCTATATAAGCTGCAAAGAATGTCACCAACTAAAATACCTGACTCTTGAGGAGGAAAGTTAATTTAGAGTAGGAGCACAAAGACTATATCTTCAGAACTATTTGGCAGAAAACTTGGAGGAGAAAATTACCTTGCAACATGAAGATTAGAGAGAACAACCAACTCTCTTTTGTAATCTCTATTGCCAACAGTGCTCGAAAATACTGCAAAATCACACCCCCCTAGTATAGCATCTGTTTTGGTCAGAAAGATGCCATGCCAATGGGATTACTATAATGGAACAACACTAGATTACTTGAGGCCCCCCAAGGTTTGAAAAAAGTGAGGGAGATGTGCACTTGTTAAGGAACAAAGTGGTAACAGGTTAGACAGATGAGAAGCTATGGAAGATGAGCCATGACTCACAACATTCATTGTACATGCACATTGTGGGTGCCCAGAATACACAACATCTAAAAGTTGTTTCAAAAAGAATTCAAGGAGCCACACTACCCTACTGCACTTCAAACAGTTCCTGCTGCAGCTGATGCTGGTATAGGTCCATCAGTTCGAAAACCTCGACCTCTCCCCACACCCCTACCTCTACCTCTCCCTTGGCCACGACCTGCAAAACCCATTACTCATGTGAATCAACTGAATGCAATACAGTAGTCATATCATGATGACATAACTCTTCATGTTGTAATAGATCAACAAGCAGTTTGTATAATTTCTGGGATCAGTCCTGTGTATGTTACCTGAAGTCTCCTCATAGCCGCCTGAGTCTTGCTCTCTCACATGACCACGAAAGCCACCACGGCCACCACTACCACGTCCACCTCGTCCTCGTCCACGACCACGGCCACGACCCCATCCATCATCAACGTTGTTGAACTCACCTCCTACTATTCCATTGCCTGATAAGAACATGGTGGAAAGTCAAAATCAAAATCACAATGGATTTATCATTGATGTCATCACAACAACCTGCTTTGGACACTTGTAAACACTGCTAATATTGTTTGATCTTTCAGGGATGTATGTTCTCCCCATAACTTAATTGCAGTACCAAATTGACCACCCCAAATCACCCTGAAATGCTCAGCTTAGCAAATGCAAGATTCATGACACACAGCATTCCCCACACCCCTTTAACATACTAAGCAGGCGCAAATAGCCAAAATTACTCTTTACATCCCACAAAAAAGTACTCAACAGCCTTGCTTGGGTCGAAGATATACATAATCTGCATATAGCCCTGTTGACCCTTGCTTCCAGCAGACTAAGGACTAACTTGGACACTTTGATTCTCAGAACTTTAATGACATGTAGTCTACAAGAGTGAAGAGACACACCACTTGCTCTTTCTCTGCCTCTGCCCCGACCACGACCTCTTCCCCTTCCTCCACGTGGTGAACCATCTGAAAATAAAGATGGTGAACTGCATTGTTTAGCTCCAAGCAATTATGACAAGAACTTTGTCTATCAAACAAATCTGTACAGAAAGGAACCACTAAACTCCTCACAGTCATCAAAGAACTTCCCAAAAAACAGCTGAGAGCTGTGCTGCACTAGTGAAAAGAACAAATCATTGATAGAAACCTCACCTCCTTCATAATCGAATTCAGCCATTGGTTTCACCTGGTCAGCAGGTAGGGGAGGCTGATACCTGCACTTCCAGCAATTGCAATTAATCAGAGGTGCAATTTCCACCTTGCAATCCTCATTTTCCTTTATAGTCCTCATCCAACCAATAAATTCCTGACATAGTTGTCTCCTCATGAAAGGGAAACCCTTGCTTTGGATGCCACGATGAAGCTCTCAAACACCCATCAAGTGTCTAAGGCCACAACCTTGGCACTCCTCATGGTTCTTTGACTGCATGGACCTGAATAGATGTTCAACCCTACAATTTTGCAGTGGAGCAGTGAACTTTGTCATATGGTAATCTGCTTCACTTTTCCAGTCATGTAGAATGCCCTACTGTCAGGTTACAGCTGTTCAAAGCATTAGATGTCTCTGAAAACAGTTTGTTGGGCTTTTCAAAACAAGAGGTTCTTGCGAGCTGAGAATTTGTTGCACTACATATAAACTTCTGTCAAATTCAGATGTTAACATAAAACTTACACAGCTGCAACCATTTCTATGAAATTGCAGAGAAAAATCCAAAATGGCACTTTAAAGGTACCCATTACATTAGTTCCTGCCAAACCAAAACAAACAGGATACATACAGCAGTAATTGGAAAACTGGAACCACAGAAGCAATCAGCCACTCCTGTGTGGGCTTGATAGCAATCATTGGGTCCAGCAAAGGTTACCTGGTAATCAACAGTATGGGACACTCCTCTTGACAACCTTCTGATAAATGTGAGATTAAAAAGTTATCCCTAAATCAAAAGCATATTATCAATATTGGCAGATTAAAAGAATAGAGGATAATCCATGATGTGTACCCAATTGATGTCTTGTCTAGCTCCTTTGTTGATAAGGTAATTGTAATCATAGAAACATGTCGTGTTGTTTCCAAGCTGTCAACAACCAAAAGAAAGAAGTCAGTTCAGTTATGCAATATTGTTTTTGCTCTGTAGCTGACTAAGTTACAACCCAAAAACAATAAGAATGTGAAAACAGCTAAATGCTACAGTCAGCAACAAAGTGCTTACGGAAGGAGGCCCTCTTCAAGTGGTTCCCAGAGATCAGTTATGTCGGTCGATCCAATAGCTGTATTTTGATGCAGGCTAGCAATCCTCCTCTGCATAGACTCCAAAAAATGCTCAATAGTGTCAACATTTCTCCAACACCTTGGACATACCCTAAGCTGTATAAACATCAGTAGTGACAGAAATTGGCAATACCTCTAAAAGATAGCAGCTAATGTTTGAGTTCATAAACCACTCCCTTGCTTGAGAGATGCAACATTGAAATCCAAGCTTGAACATTACATCTCATCAAAGGGATAAGTGTAACAATAAAAGAACCTTGATAATCTCTGCAATGGTGACAGTCTTGTTTATTGCACGGCCCATTGCCTTCAGAACAATCTCTGATGCTCCCTTGTCCTGCATATCAAAGCAATAGTAATATTACAAGAGTGGAGGATCAAATGAAGTTAAACCCACCACATGATATTACACAGAACCCTGATGTTGAAAATAGACTAATCCCAGCTTGCTTCCACATTTTCGGATAGTACTATGCATCATGATCCTGATCTGTTAACCCTAAGAATTTAAAGTCTCACAATGAATATCTCAGATGGAGCCTAGCAAATAACTCCAACAGAACACTGATGTGTTCAATTCTTGCAGTGTCATATGGCAAAAGGAAAAGAACAATGCAGTTCACAATCAAGGGAGGGTCGCCTTTGTAGCTTGGATCACAATGAAAAGTGGACATCACAGAGAGGGAAAGCAAGCAAATTGATATAGGCATGTTGAACCAGAAATAGCGACTCACAACAGAAATTGTAGACTCGCACTCACACTCTCCTGGCAGCTAAGGAAAGGAATGGAAAGACAATATCCTAAAGCCCCAGTTTGAAATTGAAACCTCATGAAAAAAAAACTAAACTGGACTTCCAACACATCTGAAAGCAAAGCATGACACATCACCATTACTCTAAGTGCTAGATCAGTTATCATGCAAGCAATCATGACATAGATGACCTTAAAACCACCAAGGGGAAGGTCAAATGATCAGTCTCTATACAGAACTGTGCAAAAAATATCAGTGCCGTTTTTGTTCTGTTAAATATGAAGCACCCAAGGTCCCAAACACAGCTTCCATCACTGACACCAAAAATCTGGAATTAGACTTTTCGAGTTTACAAAGGAAAAATAGGGAAATGAAATCTATTTATCAATGTGGTTGCAGAGAGAAAAACATGTAAGCTCACCAAACAAGTGTAGTGCCAGTTCCAGCCAAACAAAAACAAAAGCAACAGAATGAGTGTGGTCATAACCTCATGAGAGTCACTCACAAAGCATCTCACCATAACCTTCTTCCTTAAGAGCAGTGACACACTGCCATCACATCCCAGTGACTTGATGACAACCACAGAGTATCAGACCATCACCTTCATCATGAAGGTACTGATGGACTTTCATTACCCCTTACGGACTGCATAACTCCCAACAGTTGGTCTGTAGTAATGTGGTCAAAAGTTAGGGAGTCTTGAGTTTATTCCCAGAAGCAACAGGAAGGCTTAGTCATGGTCTTGGCTAACAGTGAAGAGACATAGCTAATGAATATAGTTAATATTTTCATTTCATCTTAATCATCATTTTATTTCAGCTCACTTCCTGTACAAGCAAAGTATCTAAGCAACAGGCAAACAGAGACCTAGATAGAGAGGAGTGGTTGGGGCCACCTGAACCCCAATCATAAACCTCGAAGAGAAAAGTTCCATATGGAATATCTCTACTATGCAAGAGATGGCAAAAAAAGATGGATATATTCCAGAGCACATAGAATATGCAGAAAAAAAGGCAAAACACACTGCATATGGTATTATTTACCCTAGAGAAACAGAAGAAGAGCAGTAGATGATGATTGATAAAACCTGAGATGTATTTGCATCACTTGCCATAGCGAAAGCACAAGGGACTTAGGAACTCAGAGAGATGGATTGGTCCCACTAATTCGGAAGGAAAGAAAGAAAGAAAAAACTGACAAGAACAAAATAGAAAACAGTGGCAGTAAGTCTTAAAACCTGCAGAAGCGTCGTGGCATAGGTGATGTAGTTGCGCATCTTCCCTTGTGTCGTAACACGGATTTCATTCTCGCTAATCGGAGTTTCAGCCCGTGGCTTCTCCACTCTTTGGTACCGATCCATGCTCTGAAACCTCTCTCACTTCACTCGTGGCTTTTCTTTTGTGATGAAAAAACTCCGGTGTATAAGCTCAAGGTTTAACCTATCCATCCAATTCGAAAGCACGACGAAACGTCAACGGGAATGTCACAAAGCACGGCCGCAAATAGCAAGAACGACATGGGTCTAAGACTTCCAAAACCTGGACGGATAACGCCGATGCTTCTCAGGAACTTGCTCCTAGAACAAACGGCGGGATTTCCAAGCGCAAGAAGCAAGGCACAGTAACGATTTACCTTTTCAAGACCGACCGCAAAAACTCCCCAGATCACAACGCTGACTAGAAAGAAACCATCAGAGGCGCAATGTGCCGAGGTTGTAGAGTCGGCGCGAACGAAACGAAACGGAAAAAGGAAGCGCAGTAGCTCTCCGGCAACACGAATTCGACGACGGCGGAGGAAAAAAAAATAGGCGGCCAACAACACGGAAACGGGAAAAAGAAGAGCTGGAAAAAGGGAGAAAGGAAGGGAAACTTGTGAGGTCTCGTTCTGAACCAAAACAGGAGCAAAGAGGGCAAAGCAGAGCAGGACGGAAAGCGATGATGACGGGCGGGCGGGCGGGCGGGCGCGAGCGGAGCGCGATGATGGGGAAGGGAAGAAGTTGGCCACCGGCATGAAGGGCGCGCCTGCGCGACGACACAAAGATGACTATTCCGCAGACTCGTAATGTCCACAACGTTGCAGAATAGTCATACTGCCAAATCACACACAAGACCTTATTTGCCTTTCTCAGTCCATAACTGCACATTCTTAGAAACCACAGTTCTCAGCAAACACTCTGTACGTTTACAGAGACGACCATTCCGCGTGAACATAATGTCCATAACTTGCAGAATAGTGATCCTGCCAAATCACACACACGACCTTATTTGCCTTTCTCGGTCCATAACTGCACAAAATTCAGTAATTACACTCAGAAATTACATTCTCAGTAGACACTTTGCATGTTTACAAAGATGACCATTCCGCGTGAACATAATGTCCATAACTTGCAGAGTAGTCATCCTGCCAAATCACACACACGACATTCTATGCCTTGCTTGGTACGTAACTGCACAAAATCATTTTGATTAGATTCTCAGAAATTAAATTCTCAGTAAATACACTTTAGTCAATGCATACTTGCAGGTACTATAAAAAAACACATGAGAACAAAACAACAACAAACACACTAGAGCTATAGCTTATTTAAAGAAAGAGACAAAATCAATACAAGAAACCCCAAAAAAAGAAAAGAAAAAAAACCCTAAAACCATAAGATTTTCACATTGTTAGAATCCATCGCCTCCTTATCTGAAATAAGCAATCAAACGACCCGAAAGATGATTTGAACATATTTGAAATGCTATTGTATTGATCACCGCGGTTTAACAGTCACTAATCCCAAATGACATGGGTGGGACTGTCAAACATCCTCACAAGCAGATGCTGATATGCGCAATTTGTCAGATCTGTTTTAGAATCCAATTGTTCATCACCCCTCCTGAAGTGCAGATACAAATACAAAGAAGGAAGATTCACATTGCAATTCAAGGGAATCTCTGAAAGTCAAGAAGAAAGATTCAGGATGCATTTTTGACGGAATCTCCAGAAGTCCTCATACAAAGAAGAACAAATGGAAACCTTCATTCTCACAGAAAGCTGGTACAACCCTAATTCTCACCACTTTCTTTGAGATTCAGGAGAAATCAAAAGTAGAAATACTCTCTACACAACCAAGTGGGTACAGTTGGACCCATGCCCCACAACTGCATAAATCCCAGCTACTGTTTGCAGTGTTCAAATACAGCTACAAGGAGCCGTTTTACTTGACTTCTTTTCCAGATTTCAGATCAAACCCAAAACAAGACTACAAATGCTGTAACGAGATCTTCATCCTCATTAGTCATCCCATGGATCTTGATCACCCTCATTCTTCTTGGTGTGTATCAATCTAAGTCAAAATGAGCAAGTGGAAATGCTGCTAGCAACAGCTAGATGCAGACAGCACTAAGATAGACAACTCTGCAGATTAGGAATCATGCCAGCAGTAACCAACAAGGTGCATGGCTCAGGAGGCTGTTGTCACCACTGGTCTGACTATAACTGCAAACAGATGTGCATGTAAAAGACCTCCATTTGCAATCAGCGGCTACCCTTTTGAAAATCAACACGAGATCGATTTGATCCTCCCTCGTAGCTTTCCTTGTTTCCTGCACCAGCACTAGCCCTCATTGTGTCTCCCCCTCCAACTCTATCCAGTGCTTTCTTTCCTCTCTTGACTTCTGTCAAAAACTGATCCAGTCCAAAAGGATCAGCCTCAACAGCTTCCTGCTCATACTCAACAGGTCGGTCGCGGGGTCCACCTCGCTCAGTAGCCCCTGCAAAGCCCTTATCAGCTCTGAATCTATCTGTCTTGAGAGCCTTATCCAATTGCTCATCTGCTCCACCATAGACCTCAGCATCAGAGTCCTTTCGAGGTCGATAGAGGCCACCAAGGGCAGAGTGAGAGGTGAATAGACCCTTGTCATAAACATTGTAAGAGTCATCTGCTGCAAACCCTGATTCCATTCCCTTCTCCTGGTTGAACAAGCGCTGGTCATAGGTGAGCTCCCCACCTCCAGCCCCTGTGTTTGCCATTCCAAGGGCCATTTTTTCACTTACATCCCTGTCTCTATCTCTTGTAAGCTTGCTTTTCTTGCCCACATGACCATCTTTGGCTTCAAGCCTCCGTTCTCGCTCCCTCTCCCTCCGTCTGTCATCTCTCAAAGACTCCCGCTTCAGCCTCTCTTCCCTCTCTGCCTTGCTTTCCCTCCTTGTCTCTCCCTTCCCCCCAGCATGTCCACCTTCTATGTCCTCCATCTTCCTGTCCATGCCCAGCAATCCTCCACCTCCTCTATCTGCACCAATGCCAGCACCAGTAGCTTCTATCGGAGCAACCCCCCCACCTGCCCTCTCTATCCTCGCTCTCTGAGCCAGCATCCGAAGCTCCATCTCTTTCTTTTCCTTTTCCTTCAAGATCAGCTCTCGCTGGATTTTTGATCGCATTTCCACAGCCTCACGGGCCTTCTGTTCTGCCACATACAGAGCTTCTGAAAGCTTTGCGAAATTGTCATTAATTTGCACTTCTTGAAGCCCTCTTCCATCTGCAGCAAGTCTCTTATCAAGAGGAATAGTGTACCCTTTAGGGTTTTTCCAGTTTGAGATGCAGGGAGGGATCTTCCAGTCTTGTTGATCCTTGACAGTCACAGGCCGAGGAGGAGAGTGCATCACAGGAACAGGAGGTGAACCAGACGCCTTGGGAACTCTCTTGTGCTTGAATTTGGGAGGCTCCAGAGGATCCTTTGGCATCTCCACCATGCGAATTACCCTTTCTTTTGCACCGGAATTGAATGCAGCTGATTGCTGGGAAGGTGTGTATTTGATATAGGATGGAACAGTTGACTGCGATTGCACACTTTTGGGCTGTGCAGCACTCAACCTTGCACCCACAATCTTCTCTAAAACAGCCTTGGTCCTTTCAGTGGTCTCCTTGACCTCCTCATCCCCAGGTTTGTCTACATCTGCCTCACTGGGAAGCTTAGGGACGAGATCCCGATGCTGCGAGAACACAGTCTTGGAAGCATTCTCGGACTGCTTCACAATAGCATCGAAAGCAATGTTTCCTTCAGCATCGACGCTTACCGGAAGAATCTTACCATCGATTTTCGCCTCCTTCCTCCCCATCTCCAATGGATACTGAGCCACATGAATCTCCGGGAACGCTCCTCCATCTCCGAAATCTTCCACTTTCCGCGGCACGAACCCCGCTCGTTTCCCATACACCGGTGGCTCTTGCCCCCTTCTTATTGCCACCAACGCCTGCTGCTGCGGCTGCTTCGCAGCCTCCAACCGGCTCTGGAACCATGGATCCTTCGCCACATCGTAAGCATCTCCTCCGCTGTGCTGCGGCACCGGCAAACGACTCAACAACTGCGTCGCCGACATGATTCCCACACACAAACAAAATCTCTCTCCGCCTCAATCTCACACTCACGTCCTATTCCCAGCCCTCTTCCCCTCTCTCGCTTCCACTCTCTCGCGTTCTCTTCTCTCTGTTCTGGTCTCTCTCAGACGCTCCGCCGAGAAGCAACAAGGGTTTGCAAGGGATGGTGACAATTAGGGTTTGGGGCTCACGGCCCGCAGTGCATTTGTAGTTTAGGAAGTTTTGTTTGTAGCCAAAGTGGCGATCATCCATTGGAAGATGTGGAAAAAGTGGCGTCCCTGGGAAGATTTAGCCAAATTTGGCTATAAACCTGAAATAAAGTACATATCTTTAATCAAACTTCACGATGTTTGGCTACACGATGAAAACCAAACCAAATATACAAATCTGGTGATTTTTACTATTTTCTTTTTCCTCACTTCTGGCAACTAAAAACCTCCAAAATCAACTTTTTCAAAATTTTAAATTTTTTATTTCTCTTTTTGGCGAAATTTCATAAGCAAAAAATAAATGCTATGGAAAACTTTCATATGTGTACAATGTGATGGAGATTGATTTGCAATACATAAGGTTGAAAAGCTTCTTGTGAAACTTTATTTTAAGGGACAATTTAAACATAAAACTCAATTTCAACTTGGGCTCCGTGTTGCTTTGCTCTACCAGCAACAATGAATTTTTTAAAAAAAAGATATATATGTCATATTAAGTCATATTTTGAGAAAGGAAAGATGTATTTATTGTTTATGGAGTTTTGTAAATGTGTTTGCATTTGTGTCAAAACATATTGAGATTTTTCAAAATCAAATCCAAACACAATGTCTATTGCATATGTTATTATGAAAACATCACATGATGAGTTGTATATTTGTTGCATTACATTTGCATCTGTGTATAACAAGTTGTTCACCTTTATAAGTTTGCATAATAATTGGATTGTGTTGTTATGCAACTTTTTCGTCATTGGCATATGTGAATTGTATATTTTATAATGTAAATTAGGAGTTGACATGTGAATTTTTATTAATATCCAATGATCGTTGTTTATGAATATGTGTTGAAAACATTTTTTGATACATGTGCATTTTTTTTTATGATTGCATATGTATGTTGTTCATATTCTAATGATTGTAATTTTTCAACATACAATATTTGCATAGCTCTTCCTAGATGTTGATCACTTAACCATCTGTTCAGGTCAAGAAGGATATTCTCATCTACTTTAGTTAATTGCAGGTTTTCAATCCAATAATTAATGTTATCATACTCACTAAAGTCATTTTTTAAATCACTTGATATCGCAATTTTTTTCGTTTAATTGTTATATAATAAATTATTAACATCACATTTTTTAGGGTCCATATTTGAATAAGAATTTCAATATCTTTGTTGGTTTTGATATCATTTGTATTGATATTCTTTTGGTCTAAACAAGGTTTTGTCATCTCTAATGATCTTTTTTTGATTTGGTTTTACATATGTCTTTTACAGAGATGTCCCTTAATATTATGAGTCCACGGAATGTAATTGTGATAATGTTACATATATGTTGTGCATGTTAATTGGTACATTATCAAGTGGTTGTTTCAAGTCTATGATCAACTGATCAAATGTTTGTCCTTGAGATTTAAAGTTTGTGAAACAAAAAGCAAGGGCAAACGATAATTGGTATCTGTTCATGTTAAATGTCTTGGAAATATTTGATTATGGTATTCAGTGATGATATTGAAAGGTTCAGGATATCAGTATTATTGGTATGACATTTTTTGGTAGACCTTTTAGGGTTATGCCTTGTAAAGTGTCATGTTTTTCAATGAATTCATTTAAATCAACATAAACATTTGTAGGTGGGTGTATTGAATGATCTCATTGAATCCATTGGGATTCGTTGATTGAAATGTTTCGAATGTAACCAATGATTCCATTAACAATTCTTAGTTTAAGATATAAGTTTTTTATCGTTATGACTTTCATCTTTTTGTATAATTTCAAAAAATGTATTAAATTTTGAGTTTTATTTATTGAAATAGTTTGTCTTATGTATGTCACTTTGTATTGAATTTTTTTGGTAAGTATCTGTGGCCATTATAATATAACATTTTGTTTTGATTCTATTGAATTGATGTTTATCATTAGTTGATTAATTGCATTGTGTTTAGATCCATTAGAGTATAGTAGCTCAAGGGGTTTTGGCCCCTAGATGATGCGTCTATTTTTATATGAGGATTTTTGAAAGATGATATTTTGGCTTGTGTTGAAACTTGAGATTAGTTACAGAGTTATAAAAATATATCTTGAAGAACTTTGGTTCTTTATAGAGGATACTTTGAAGATTATATTTTTGCATGGTGAAATATTTGAGTTTCCATAATTCTTCTTTTGCCACTTTTTAATGTAAATGGCAATGCCACAATGTGACACACCCCTTGTTCATTTCAAATCTCATCACATACTCTTTGCACCTAATGGAACATAATCAAGAAACACATAACATGTCTTAAGAGATAGACTTCACATACACTTGCGACCTTGGTCCAAAGGCAAGCGTGTTAATTTTTCAAGCTATATTTTTAGAGTCATTTACAAGAAACACATGCTTGCACTTGGCCACATCATACTAGGTGATTTAGGTTTGATATTGTTCAAACTTATAGTGAATTGGCATGCATTACAAGTTGCAATTCTGGCAAGTGAACCTATTTGCCTGGACAGAAAGAGAAATGACATAGAAAACAGGCACATACAAGTGGTTCAACAAATGACTGAACAAATGAAGGGTTCAAAATGTTGGAACCCTATCAATTGAAAAATATATAGAACTCTGTCTTGCTGGGATGATGAAGTCCAAAACTTAGAGACAAAACGAAAAAAAAAGAACAAATAAATAAACAAATCCCAACAACTCTAGATCATAGTGTG
>Ga0116229_10001473_pt1 | contig 36991 bp, 31 predicted proteins | sample S1TSphgellanicum_3_FD_87313 | JGI IMG/M metagenome (GOLD analysis project Ga0116229, IMG submission 87313) | Host-associated microbial communities from peat moss isolated from Minnesota, USA - S1T2_Fc - Sphagnum magellanicum MG | ecosystem: Host-associated > Plants > Peat moss > Unclassified...
ACAACTACAGGAAATAAAAGAATAAATTTAATATTATCACGGTGAAATGTTAGTGTTAACCATGGGCTTAAAGATTGTTCTATCTCTATTGGACCTTCCATTGGCACCTCTTCCACTTCATGAATATCAACATCCTTGTTATTCATTAAATACTAGAAAAAGACTAATGTTTTGTTGAACATCACAAATTTGGTGTCTACTTCCACCCCAACCCTCTAAAGATCTCTCACCCCTAATTATGCAACTGAGGTCCTAAAACTATGGTTATTAGCTTTTTGTTGAAGAAAGGAACTAACCCAACACCTTATTCACCAATATTGTATTTTGAAAAAGAAAACAACCCCCCCACGCAACCATGTGCATTCATCATCTTTTATTCTAACATGAAGTTGCTAAAACCCCCTAATAACTTTACCACACTCGAATATCCTTGATGCAACTCTTAAAAATTGAGACTATCACACATGGTTGTGTCGGTATGGCTCATACAAGACTATGAAATGTATTTATATGGTTTAGTTGTTTGGTTCTTGAAACATTTTGTAATGATGTATTAATCCAGATCAAGACAAATCCTTCAAGCTATTTAGGCTTTTCTTCACATCCTTCAACATCAAATTTTCTCTTTAATTTATTATGTTAGGGGGAATTTCCTTTTATATTTTCCATGTTCTTCAAGTTGTTCATCGTGTATTAAAGTGTTTAAAATTATAGCCAAGTTTATATTTTTTTCAAGATTGTTGGACAAAGATTTTGTAGATTTTTTTTTAAGTTACACCTCATCAACTTGTTGATAAAAAATATAGTTTTTGAGTTTAAATATATTGTAATTCTTCTTCATAATGTTTTACATAGTGTTAAGATTTTCCTAACCAAGATTATGATGTACATGTATTGTTCATTTCTCTTGTTCTTGAAATATTTCTAATGTACTTTCCTAGGACGACCATGAAAAAATCCATCATAATTTCCTTGAACTTACTATGAATTTTCCTTGTGTGTGTAGTTGATGTTTTACACATGTTTCAAGGAATCAAACCCCATAATTGAAGTTGGTCTAAGATCTTTTGAGAGATTGCGGCCATGGTATGTGAAATGGCTTCGCAAGTTCAATTCATGTTGTTGTCGACACCATGTGCAAATGTCATCTGAAAGATGTTTTTAATTTCATGAAATGAAGATCAGTCCATGGAGCAACTTGCATTTGTGGTTGTAGAGTTTGCAAGCCAAATGGAGTGCATTGTGTTTATGCTTCTATTTTGTCTACTATTACAAGAGTGAAAGCAATGTGTGAACTCATTCTCTATCCCAAATTTGATATTGATGAATATCACAAGTTGTTGTGCATAAGGGGGGGATTGCAACAATTGTGGCATTTCAAAGCTCTAGTTGTGTCCTTCTAAGGTGGATCCTAGTAATGAAATCCTCATACCTTGGAAGCGGTTTGAAAATGTGTTTGTTGGCCATTTTGATGATGGAGGTGATCAACATGCAATAAGGTTAGTTTTTAAGAATACCCTTCCATCTGAGTTTCTTGCCTTTTTGAAGCCAAAGTTGATTGAATTTGTCATTCATAACTTTGAAGCAAAGTGGCAAGATGCACAATTCAAGTCATGTTTGGACAACTTAACAAATGACCAAATTGTGAATGTCATTGATTTTGTTGAGAACTATTCTTTCAAGGAGCATAATGAAATTCAATCTTAGCATTGGTTTAGTTGATAAGTCACTATACTTGTGCATTTAACATTTTGCATTGACCCAAATTAGGATGAGACTGATGCATCATTTATGATCCTGATAGAGTATCATTTTTATGTGAACGATAATAAAACACATGAGAATATTGTTTGTGCAACATTGCTTCAAATTCCATTGGGAGTTTCTTACATTACAAGGTCTTTTGTTGCATGTTGAACACATTCTCTTTTTTGAGGGTTGCACTTCACAATTCAAATGTGCAAAAGTTATGTTTTTTGTTGTGTGTTATCCATCCTTAACCAAGAAGGATGATTTGCTTTGCCTTTGGGATGTGCCATGTAGTGGAACCATTTTGGTTCTAGTCATGGTAAAGGACGTTGGGATGGTGCAGGAACTACTATTAAACAAACATTATGAACTGAACAAACTTAGCCAAATTTAGTGCAACTGCACAATGAGGAAGATTTGGTGGCCTACTTGAAACACCTCATGGGTCGACAACATTTAGCATATGATGGGGCAAGGAGAGGAATCCATCATTGTTTTTATGAAATGAAGATTGGTGATGTCAACAAAGTGGATCAATTCAATGCTCGTACAGTGGAGGCACACGAGGTTTTCATTAGGTCAAAAGTGTGGGTTTGGATAAGATATTTTTCCATGTTCAAAACTTGTCTTGTTTTTGCAAGTTTTGTTCTAATGGCAGGGATGGCCCATGTGACAATGAGGCATATGTTGTTCCATTTACTTTATTTGTTTGGAACCTTGTAATCTAGGTGATGCACAAGAATATTAGAGTCAATCCTTGAATTGGAATTGGATCTATAGGCCTTAGTAGCAACTTTTGTAGTTGCGAACCATTTTGTAGTTGTAGCTGAAGAAGGAAATAATGAGGGATTAGATTTTTGGATTTCATTTGTGAAAAACCACTGCATGCTATGGAAGAGGAAAGGAAACTTGATAGTTGGGGGCAGGTGGTGTTTCAAGGGGAATAGATTGTCATTGGAAGATATTACAAATAACAAGGAAGGAGCTCAATGTCGTATGAATTATGCAGTGGAGGGCCTACTATGATTTATTCTCACCTTATTTTTGCTCCAAGTTCACAATGCAAGTTGCAGCTCATCGCCAAAGAGGGGGAAGACATGGAGGAACACATGTAATTAACACTTTCTACCATTATGCATTTACCATGTTGTTTATTCTACTAGGAATATGAACTTCATATGTTTTTCAATCTTTTCAAAATTTGCTACTAATAATTAAAATTGACATGTGATGTGTAGGTTTATAAGTTGTCTGAAGATGCATATGGATAAATCCAATCCATGCATAGTGTAACTTGAACATAGAAGGTGGCTTCAGACTTGATAGGAATGCTTGAGATCAGTATCCAGGTCTAGCAAGTTATTAATTTGGGTTCACCATAATTCACTAGTAGAAAAATTGTCTTTTGCAACTTGTTTTATGCAACTAAAAAATGTCGCATGCAACTCCAAAATAGTTGCATGCAAGATCTTTTAGTTGCATAAGACAAGTTGCAAAAGACAATTTTTCTACTAGTGATTTTTGGTCTACTGATTCAAGATTAGGGTTATGAATCACCTAAAATCAATTGGAGCTAAATGTAAATGGACAGGTGTCTAAGGAATATGAATAACATGTAAGGACGCATTGGATGAAACCATTTTGAACGTTATTTAATGATCATTAATTCAAAATTAATTCCAATTTGTTTTTGTTTTTGGTTTGGTCTTTATTAGATGGCTCCTATTTATCTATTCTTTCAATGATTTTGGCAATTTTGATGAGGTAAGATGTTCATGTTTTGACTATATTATTACTAACATTGTCAGATTTGCATGAACATTAAGGAAATAACTACAACTAAAAGTATTTCTTTTGCTTCAAAATTCAATATGTATTAGAGGGATGAATCACATGTTTTTTTTTAAAACCTAATTTGCAGCCCTTTTGTGTTGGTTTTGGTTAGCTCATGCAGATAATTTATTTTTTAGACATTGGCAGATTGTGTTACAACTCCCCCTTTATTTGGTTCCTTAGACTTTCAACTTAAATTATTTGGCATGTTGGAGTATGTATTAATTAAAGCTTTGTAGTGGAATGCAGTGTGAACTATTCAAAGATTGAAGTATCATTATAATAAAGGGAATTTTCTTATTGGGGATGTATTAGCTGAAATGAACTACATGATCATGATTTCAAACTTGGTTAGCAATTGGTATGTTACATTGAGTTTCCAAGCTGAAAATCCAATCCCCTCAATACTAGTCTACTAAACAAAAGGATCAATGTGTAAGTAGTGATAAAGAGATCAGATTGTATTTTGTATTTTGAAGGCTTGTAGGATCATTCAGAATACCAACTTAAAATTAGGCGATTCATTCCATTCAATTAATTTTGTCTAATTATTGGATGGGAAAGCTATTGGAGGCAAACAAATTTGTTAGAAGTTTTTAACGTCTCCTATTGTTCTTGTGGGTTATGTAGGAAAACCATAGAAAAAAAAGTGTTTAGCTAGATATGGATTGATCATGCAAGTGTATAAGGTACTTTGATTATGTTTTGGGCTTTTTTATGGAACCATTTGTTAGTATTTTATACTACTAATCTAGTATAGGTTCTTGGCATTTTGATAAATTAAAATTAAAAATTGACTAACTAGATTAAATTTTTAACTTTATATAATTTGGTTTAAGGTTTCTCATTGTAAGCCTTTAGAGAGCGTAAGGCATACCATACTACCTAGGCCAATGGGCCAATTTGATGTAAAATATATATTATTCTTAGAAATCTTGAAATTTTTTTAACATATTCTATTCCAAAAAAAAAATTGTTCAAAGGAAAATAAAGAATATAATGTAATATTTGAGAATTTGTCATTTGTTGAAATGGAATCATGGGATCTTCAATCATGGAATCCTAAACTCCTGAACTCCTAAAATTCTCAAATCCTAAAGTCCTAAATCTTGAAATGTTGAAGTTTTGAATCCTAAAAATCATGGAATCCTAAAATCCTATCCATCATTTGTTGAAATGAATCTTAGATTAGTAAATGTTGAATTGGTTAGGGTACAACATATTACCAATGTTGATGTTTTCTATTGAATAACTTGGATGAAGTTTGCCTTATTTCATGGATGTTTAAATTCTAAGATAGGAAATATTTATGTCTACATTTCCTTATTAACACCTCTAGATAGAATTTACATTATTACATATAATAAATTGCAATGTACTATAGTGGCAAGTTCCATGTGTTGCATTACTACATTCAACCTAAACCTAAACCAATTTACTACCAAGTTGTAATGTGTGTGAGTGCCATGTCTTATTATGATAGCATTGAGGGATCAATAATTGTAGAATTATTGATCAATTAGAGCTTATTCCAATCACACTTTGAAACTGCACTAGGTAATGTAGTCCCCGATGAAGCCTATATCACATGTGTTTGAGTATTCATGTGGTGTTATTAACATACTAGGCTTCATGCACAATTGTAATAACTTGCATGCCTAATCCATCTATTTGTCTATTCCTTTTCCTTGCCTACAAGTAAATGACCTACGAATCATATTGTCTTGAAACCTATTTTTTTCCTACTTATTCAGCTAGGGCACCATAGAGTTTCTCCTCTCTAGACTACAAGCAATTTGCATAAAGGTTTTACTTTCTTTAAACCCATATTGTTGGTTTTCTTGATTGAACATTTAGTCAAATTGTGTGTAGTTGGTAATTAGATTTTGACTTATCATAAAGTGGGTTGCAAGTTTGGAAACATGTGCAAGAGGTAGATGAATGGTTTGTTGAGTGGTTCAAAAGCAAAATAGGGCTATCTATAGAAGGATTAGATATTAGAAAGGACTTAAATGATTCCCGTGTGTCTATGGAGGAGTGTGAATGTTTGTTGGGCCCAAGGAAATCAAAGAATGGGTTCAAAGTGACCAATTGCATTGAACTAAGTGTGGTTGCTAAAATTCAAGAACTTTGGCCAATTGAATACTAGAAAGTTGACATTACAAATGGTTTTATTTCTGTTTCTTTTGCCAAGATAATTCTTGTAGAGAAGAAAAAAATTGCAATTAACTGAGCTTTTTATGCTAGCCAAGCACAAGGAAGAGGAGGAAGAGGTCATAAAAACAAAGTGGCTGCAAAGAATGTAAACAAAAAAAAAAAAACCTTAGGATTGGCAAAAAAAGGAAGAAAGTCACATTTTGGTGATAGGTTCATGGCATCTCCAAATGAATAAAAAAAGCTATCAAATGTTGATGCAAATGTTAATGTACTCAAAACTCCAATGGCTTTTACTTGAAACTAGGTCAACCAAGTCTTGACTACACATGACCAGAAAATGGCATTTCTCATGGCACAACTGAATCAGTTGAAAAGTGAGAAGGCTAGATTATCAACTTCAATCAAAACTTAGTTTGCTAAGGTGTAGATGTGTAAGGAAAAATTACATGATGTCTTAGGTGGGGCAAGTGGTATGACAAAGGCATTTCAGATTGTAGAGACTACACTAACAAATGTGAAAGGTGCTGCAGAAACAAGAATCGGCCAGATGGTGGGCTCTAAAAGAGTGAGTAAAATGGACAAATTGCAAGTTAAATGGGTGCTTTGAAAGGCCCAGTATAAAAAGGCAGAAGCATGCCTTGAGCATGCATGTGGATTTGTTGTGTAGGCAAAGCTACTTACCTTTGAAGTGAAGGAAGTTTATGCACTTGAGTCACAACTTCAAGATTTTGCCACTACATAAGGCGTTAGAGGAGGCTAAGAAATATCAGTTGGCCTTCCAAAACATTTCTACAATTGGTGGTCTTAGAAGAGACCTAATAATTTCTAATCCTACACCAACAACACACTCGACAATAAAATAACATTTTCTACTCTAACAGTAGATCTTGACCCATGCCTAATTTGTAAAACTTTTTATGCCAACCATGAATTTGTGGTGGCGTCTTGTGATTGTTTGTACCACCCATGGTGCATTGCAATCCATGTGCACTTGTTTGTTAGTTGCGAAAGGAATCATGTGGCAAACCATTTAATCAACAATGGTGCATTGACATGGGGTACAAGCTTATGAGTGTTGAAGATAAGACATCAAGTATTTTCCTAGTTCATGTGTCATATGGGCTTTTCAATTTGTATGTGAATTTCATTAATTGCTAGAATTTGAAAAATTGTTAATTCAACCTTAAATTTATTTGACTGTTGATCATGCAAAGGCAAACTCAAGCAGCATGGGCTCACAGTCTGTCTCCAAATAAAGTGACCATGAAATACCTACTTTAGCAAAAAAGAAGAAGACTTCTAAGAGGAGGAAAGTAATTGTAGAATTGTTTTCATCTTTTTAATTTGAGGTCAATGTTTAATAACATCTTGGATGTGTTATCAAAACAATTTTGGAGGTACAATAATAGGAAGGCTAACATTTCTTGGAAAAAATAGGAAGTCTAGCAAGTGCAAAACTTTGTGTAAATATGAGAGTTACAACATCAACTCTACTTCTTCTCAATTTTGGGCAATTAAGTTAGATTTGGTGCCAAGTCTAGTTTGAACAATTTCACCAAGTCTTCAATGTTATTTTTATTGTTAATCTAACTAGAAAATTTTTGTTTGAATTTGTGTTGAAACTATTTTGACTTCATGTGTATTTAAAAAAAGAAGTAAGTCCCCCCAAAAATTCCATTATTGGTTGAAATTTCATTTGTTGCGGGACATTGAAATGCCAATTGTGTTTCATTTTTAGCTTCTCACAATCACATGGAAGGTATCAATGTAGTATTATTGCAACCACAATATTGTAGTAGCAAAGTGCTCTTTTAGGATCTTTTGTTTGTTGCCAATGATTTCAAAATTTGATTGAAGAATGCATGTCATTAGCCCTATGCACAGATTTAGATGGAATCATGTGTTGTTATTACTAGGATTTGAAAATTTGCAGCAGGGGTTTATCCTTAGGGATGGAGTAGGTAATGTTTTCCATACCTACCTCATCTTTATGTGAAATACAACAACACGATGCCTTTCACAAACTTTTAGGATCCAAATGAGGAGTGGTATGTCTTTAACCTGTAGGGTTTCTTGAATTGGTCAACAACTTAACAAGAGACACAAATCTTTTAAATTCAATAAGCTCCAATTCTGTCCAAAAATGGCTATGAACATGTAATGATTTCTACTTGGCATCTGTTTCAACTATTTGTGAATAGTTTTACTATTTGTAGCTACTACTAAAACCTTAAGAAATGTGAAAGGATTTTGTATATTTATGAACAAGGCAAAAATTTTAACACTTTTGATTTTGTCTGGGCTTTAGGGCATTGGTTTCGAAGAATAGCATGGCAACGTGGATGGTGTTGGGATTTCTTCTTATCTTATTTGTGGTTTGATGTTTGGAAATATTTTTGAGTGGTGAGTTTGGATCTTTTCAACACCTATTTTGAACCTACTTGAGATAATTATCTTAGTTAAATGGAGTTCCATATAAGTGTTCTAGTATAGTTTAAATCTTTCTGGTCTAGTATGATCACTTGAAGCTCTCTAATTCACCCATCTTCTTTTGTACTTATTGGTGATGTGTTTAAATCTGTGGTGCAGGCACTCTATTGACATGCTACTTGCTAATGGTGCCATGGAATAAATATCTTGGTATATTTCTTAACTCACTGTGTGTTAAATGTGCAAATTTCCTATAGAACAGATCCACCAATTGACAAAACAAAGGTATGTGGTTCTTGAGCTAATTGAGTTTTTTGAGTGAGTTTATGACATGAAAAAGTATGTTGGGTAATTGAAGATAAGTGCCCTACTCCTTATCTCACACAATTATCTTCAAAATCCATGCCTTGGTTAAGACTCAACTTCATGACCTTGGGAGCATTTTGTGAATGGCAACTTGGTTTGTAGGATTTGAAGTCCATTGAATGCAAATGTAACAAACACCATAGTTGCAAGTTTGTATACCACAAACATTATAGACACCTCTTCCATCACAAACACCTACTTTGCATATGCATTTTATAGAACCTTCTTGTGTGTAATTTTATTTTGTCCCCAATTTGTGCATTTAGAATTTCCACAATTCATTAGAATAACTCTAAGTTAGAATTTTGGTGTATATTGGTATCCACATTTGTTTGTACATCTAGTCTCAAGTTTCAATAAGACTACTTGCTTATTCCAATTCTTCCAATGCATCTAGTAGCACCCATTTATGCAACATGTCTACACATTCTAGAAGTGTTACAAGTTCAAGAGTGTCATTCATGTGTTTTTTGCCTATAGCAAAAGCAAGTTGTAGGTTGTGAGGCATAAAGGAATTGTCCTTTTTGATTAAGTGAAAGGGGGCATATGATGTCATAAGTCTATTTGGATTTTGTTAGCAAATGATGATCAGTTTAAATGTTAGATATGGAACAAGCAATCCTACACTTGCAATATCTTAGTCCTCACAAGCCACTTGATGCATTTGACACAAATGAATATTAACCTATTTAGAAGTGGGGATGTAGTGGTGAAGTGTGTGCTTAAAAACCATGATTAGTGTGTCAATTAGGCTTCTTTTCATCCCACTTTCAATAGAGCAAAACTTTTATTTGTACCTTGTTCATTATATAGGTCTTTCATTATAATATTTAATCTAGTTGGACCATCTTAGAGTTCTAGAATTTGCAAGTCTATGTGAGCAATTGTGTTGGATTAGTTGTGATATGATGAAACAACATTTATTTTTAGCAATTTCAAATCATGTGTTATGAACATTGTGATCTTTCAAAAAATATCAAGGTAGTTTCTTTGTTTGATCCATATCAAACACAAAGGCATCTAGGAGGTAGATATTTTGTGGAACCATGTTCAAACATGTCCAAACCATGTGTGATTTTCTATGCATAGGCCCAATACCTATCTATCAAGTTTTGCCCCAAAATCTCTTTTTTAAAACTCCATAACATTCACCAAAAATCAGAATAATTAAACAACTATGATAGTCCAATGACTAAGGCACCTTGTTTAGACAACTTGTTGAAATCATCCATACACAATTGTATATATTTCCCTGGCATTGGTTCCCAAAATATTTGCTAATGTTTAAAGAATATTTAGGTTTCTAACAACAAAGGAAAATATTTGTAACCTACCTACAAAAACCCATCTAACCACATTGCCCTTTATGTTGTGGAAACTCATGACATAATCTATGCACTAAAACCTTACAACTTCAAAAGCTCCTTGCTCAAGCTTGCCCTCCTCCCTTCCAAGAATATTACATGGGTAGCAACATGGGCCTAAGGAGTTAATGAACATATTTTAACTTAAACAACTTGAAAGATCAAAACACCATCTGTAATACCCCTTGTGTTGAAGAAAGTAGAATGATATTTGGCCTAAGGAAAACAATCAAAATTACAAAGATTAGGCCTTTGTTGACATGAAATAATGTAATAACATGTACTTCCACCTTCACTTTTGTCTTGTATGTCTTTTGCTAGGACGGTCCTTAGAACTTGGGTTACCATCGGCCTTGGAGGGACTTCCAATGAACAATCTCATGACTTCCTTACTTCAATTTGTTCCTTTAGGACCATCGTGATCTATGAGAAATTATGTAACATTTTTAGCTGGACCTTTTATTCTTGTCATTCTCTTTGAGAAGTTGCCATGAAGTATAACAAATTTTCTCTTGGCTTGGCTAGGCTTGGGGGAAGTTTTAGCAACCTCTTTGGCAATTTTCTCACTGCCATTTGATAATCTTGTGTCATTATTTGGAGGGTTAGAATGGTCCACCTCCACTAGACCATGATTAGCTTTAGAAGGTTCAATTCCTAGCAAACTAGAAATTTTGGGTTCCTCGAACACCATGTCCATGCAATTTGATGGTTGTTGCATTACTTTAGGTTGCATAAGATCATCCTTAAAGGGCACTAGTTTAATTTTAGATTATTTGTTGGCAGATTTAGGAGCCCTTTCATTAAGTGATAAAGTACCACTACTTGTAATAGTAATATAAGCTTGACAGTTGGATGCCATATATGATGCACTCCTTAGTTTGCTTTCACGACATGTCATTGATGGATCCAACAAATTGAAATCAGGATCACTAGAAGTTTCAAGTGAATCAAAGTTGAAATTTGTTTCTTTGGAACCGCTAATTTCCATCCCAAGGCTCTTTGTAATATGTGTAGCCTTTTTACTTATTTTCTTATGTTCCACACATGGAGTGATTGCTGAGTTGAATGCTTGGGCAAGGCCCATTGGTTTCAGATGAATTACTTCAATGACACAACTTTTATGTCCAAATATGATGTGGTAACATATCGAACATAATAATACCTCTTGTACACATTTGGTGCAAATTTCGCTATGTCCATGAAACTGAACCCAATAAACCAAAAAAAAAACCCTTTAATATCTATCATTTGACTCTAGGAATCAAAAACGTAAAATTAATAAAGCTTCAAACTCTTCAAAGAATATTACAAAATTTTGGATAAAATCCTAGAATAACTTTTTACTTCCAAAGTAACATGTTTTGTTTCTTCGTTGAAACAAATTGAGCATTCAATAGTTGGCATAACACTGCCACAAATCTTTGATGGTTCCTCTGCTTGTTGCAAAAAGTTTGAACTTGATTTTCCAAAAGAATTAACATTTGAGGTGACCTCAACATAGTTCTTCAATATAGGGCTGCCATGACGTTTCTTTGTTTTTAGAAACTAACTGGGCTTCTTGAAGCAATTGGCCTAGGTTGGATTACAGCATCAACTTCAACTAGTTCTATAAGATTCTTGTTAGCTATTGTTGAAACTCTAAATTGTGACTACGCCCCATTTGCACAAAAAAATTAGGCAATTCAACAATCACATTTAAAAGGTAATTGATGGTTTAGTTGGAATCACATAAGTACCTAGATTGGAACTCATGATGCCCAACAAATGAAACCATCTTGGCATAAATAACCCAAATATGAAAATAAACAAACATTCATGCAACAAACAAGTTGTCCAAGTTAGATATAAGTTACACAATATGATTGGCACCAATCTAGTATGTTCATTACACATATGATCCAAAATCTTGGTATCTTGTCATCCCATGTTGTTACTTGTAACATATTCAATAATCAATTGTGATGATCAATTGTTATAATCCTCCTAATTATACAAACTTGAATTCTTTAGTCTGTTAATGAACTCAATTATCCCATAATCACTTACAATTTCAAAAAACAAAAAAAAATGGCAAGCAAATGAAAAGGAAATTCAAGGTACATTGACTTTATTGATCTAACTATGACATGAAAACATTCTATTAAACATACTAGTGCATTTTGGATAGTGTGCCAAAAGGAGAGCAACATTCGTGTACATTGGCATTAGTAAGGTCACCCACTTTCATAAGTTTAATTGAAGACAAGGAGTGGAACACATTTGGGAATGGAATTGATAAGAAAGTTAACCCCAAGACAAGGATTGAAACAATGAAAGGAATATGAGACTAACTCAAGAGAAGGACTACAACACATGAAAAGGAATGTCCAATTTGTCATAGTCTTAAGTTCTTGAATTGTGATTTATTCCAGCAACATAAACCTCCATCAAGACAATCAAAGTGGTTCCTTCCAACTTCCTTACCAAATAGGAAACATTTCCTAGTAACAAAGGAAACATATAAGAATGTCCTCCTAGAACTCAAGGATATGAATATAATGTAGGTAGAACCTAGGAACAAGAATATAATGTAGGAAGGAAAGGTGAAAGCTAATTGGAAATTGAGACAAGGAATAATACACATGAAAGGAACCATGAGTTGAATTAGGGATATTAGGAAATTTGCATCTCCTTTTAGACATGTATGCATCCATTAGGAAAAGGAACTTAGTGATTCCTAAAAAAAATGCATTTCAATACGACACTACAAGAAGTAATTCCTTCCAAAGGCAAGGCTGGAATGTCCTGAATTACAATAATTCCTACAACTTGAACTTTCAAATGATATTAAGAAACTATATTGAACAAAAGTCGAGTTGAACAATTAAAAACTTGATTCAATGTTGTTTAGGTCCCATTACAATTTTATAACAATATTGCCATTTCCTTGCATAAAATTGATTGGTTCAAGTTTAACTCAATTCAAATAGGAAATGTTCACATTCATAGACAACAAAGATTTGTCCACATTAACAAATTCATCACAAAATGTGTGCAAGGATGGCAATGAAAGAAGCAAAGTTAGGGTAATTATTTGAAACCCTTGTAGAAAGTGTTGATTCCGACTGCATAGGTGAGTCTACATCATCTTGAGCTTTGTCAAAAAAACCAAAAGATAACCGCCAGTCACTTTCAAATTCTTGTTCACATCCTTTCACCTTACACTTAAATGAGGAGTTGCAATGAACAACCAAACACCAAGTATGGTATGTGTGATCGCATGATGCCACGCATATGTCATTGCAATGATAGTTCTGATTGCACATGAAGCAATCTTGAACATAAATAACACTCCGTTTTGCAAAATCTGATGGCATGATGATGAGAACTTGACTTGAAAATTTAATAAAACCAGACCTCAATTTTGACCAGTACCTTACAACCAATGTTTGTAATATCTCAAGCGTAATTTGGGCTTGGAGTTGTTTGTTGTATGCGCTTTCACAAGTAGTTAAATTTTCCTCACAATCTCGAAAATTTGACTTTGCTTATAACAATTTCATCTCATTTTGCATAAATTTCTCTTTTTAGATTGAAATTGTTGCTACAAATTTAAAACCTTACCAATTTGATCCTTTTTCTCATCACTATCAACACACTCTACAAGGACACCATCTATAGAGAGTTCAGTAAGACTTTTAGAAATCTCTTGCAAAAAAAGCTCAACAATGTGAAGAGCATCCTTCACCTTGTCAAAATCTGCCCTAACTTGGGCGTGGATAGCTCGTCAATCATCAAACATCAGTTGGGCTCTCCAATGCTCAACCTCCTTTTGTAATTTCTCTACAACAATTTCTTTCAAGTGCTCCTTCATCCCTAAAAAAACCTTTTGCTCCACGACCAAGAAATTGTGCATATGTTTAATGATGTCTTTAGTGACAAATGGATGTGGAGTTGTGGCTTGCAAAATTGTGCAACTTTTCATTGTGGATGCAACAATTTTTTTGGATGATGAACCTTCCATTTTTAAAGTCTTTGGTGCTTGCATTGTGGGGTGGCGATGAAATGCCAAATTCAAAGGTGGGCAAAGGAGTTTTAGACTCGAAATGCTAGAAAGAGGAGTACCACCACCATTCAAACTTGAAACTTGTAGCAATAAAGTTACCTTGCAAACCAAAGCCTAAAGCCACATGAGGTGTAACAACACCACCATTTTGTTGCACCTATAACGAACGTTCTTGAAGTCGCAACAAGTTTTTGTGCCATGTTTTTCTTGTAGTTCCAAGGGACCTTTGTCTTTTATAGACTAAGTATGCATAGGCAACCCAATTCACTCTAATCTCTTTGTTTTTTGCAACTACCACATGAGCAAAATCCAAAAACAAAGTTTCATTTAGGACATGAGCCTTCTTAAAAACTCAAATGTAAAAGACTTTTGATGACACCTTGAAACTCCACATCGGTTTGTGCCTTGTACTTCCAACCATTTTTGTTAAAGCATGGTATGAACACTACACATATCTCTTCTACAAACACATCAATGTCCGTCAAGGTTCTCACATTTCAACCAATAGTTCGTAAACCTTGTATGTTGATGAAATATTGTAAATCCAAATCTTCTTTTGGGAGTTTTTCATTAACTTGGGCAACAACAATTTACAACATTGAGTCAAAAATAAAATCCAACAACTTCAAATAAGGACTTGTAGACCTAGTAAATCCACATAGTAAAAGCCACACATGTACAAGACTTTTGCATATTTTAGCCATACTTATGTGTTATGCTCTACAATGATTGAATTGAAACATGAACGTAGAATGTTCAGTCAAAATAACATGGCTTCACACAAGAAAAAAAATGAGGAAAGAAATATGTTACCTAAAGAAAATTGCAATTTATTGTTCAAAGCATTAGAGGGCTAAGAGCACTAGGAGCAATTTCGATGCAAGTTTTGAACTCGATGCAAGGTTAATTGCTATACTAAACCCCTAGGAAAAATGGTTGATGAGGCTGTTGGCCAATAGGAAAATAGGGAGTTAAAAAAAAATTGTCCTTTGTGAAATAAAAAAAGGAACATGTTTCCTAAGTTTTTTAGTGGTACCACCCAAGGATACTTTCACCTAACAAAGTAGGTCTTCTAGGCGTTTGGTGTTGCTATCCAAATGTTTAATTAATGTTATGGTGTAAACAATGCCATTACCCTCAATACTTATAAGGTTATTCCCCTGGTCATGTGTAACCTTGGCATTTTGTAGCCATGGACAACCCAACATCATGGAGTAACTAGCATCCAATATGTTGTTTTTCATCACTATGAAGGTGATGATCGACATGCGGAATACCATGGATATGGATTTTCAAATCTTGGATTAACCCTATTGGTTTGGTTAGGGTTTGGTTTGGCATCCTAAGGGTATAGGGTGCAAGTTTCAGGATAGGTAATCCTAATTTTTTCCTCAAATCCTTAATGATAATGTTAACACCCAACCCCCCATCCAACAAAACATCCTCCACTATGTTTTTCCCCACATGCATCAGAATTACTGCCATGTGAGGATCTATAACGACTAACCCTACATTAGAAGCTGGACCTTGAGGATGGGTTAGTTGGCTATTGGGAAACACTTTAGAAACCACACATATTGTTTTAAATCAAAGGCCAAATGCATGAGTTGATCAACGATAAGAATATGTTTACTATTCAATAATTGTTGACTAATTTTTTAGAACACGTCCTATTTTTTGGTAATTGTTCCATTGTCAACAAAATCAATTCCAATTTTTGATGGTCTAGATGACTTTTGCATCAGTGGTTAGCTCCCCGGGGTTGTTTCCATTGTGGTTTTCGGTGTTTATATTTGTTAGATGATTGAATCAAAGGTCTTTCACAATTGCTCTTCCTTTTGCCAATCTTTCATAGTCTTGGTCTTTCAAGGCCCTTTTCCCATGGCAACACTAATCTTGGGTTTTGGCTCCTAGGTGTGACATCTAAGACCATGTTGACAACGGCCTCATCTTCTTTCAATTCTGCATGGGAGACTTTGTCTTAGAACATCTCCCGTGTTGTTGATTTATGGGGATAGTCATAAATCTTGTGTTCCAATGAATTACAAATGAAATAACAATAGACCAGGGAACTTCCTTGATTTCAATTCCCTTGTTTTCCATGGTTTCCACTCATTCCTCTCCCTATCTGAGGAGAAACTTCGTTCACCAAAACTTCCTTTTTTCCCTTTTAATTTGTTGTTTGAATTTTCTGGGTTTCAATGACAATGTTTTTTCAAATGCCTTGGTTTATGACAAAAACTACACATCCTTTTAGTTCGAATGTTGTCTAGTGTTTTTTTGGTTTTTTCGGTGGTTTTAACAATTTTCAATACTCCTCTACATCTACCATAGTCTCCTCATAGGCGACTGCAGATTCCTTGTGCTTAAATATGGTATTTCGTTTCATTCCCACAGTTGTGATTCGCAAGTAGGGGACCAATCCAGCTCAAAAAAAGGTTGTCAACAAGCTATTGTCCGCCTAATGCTGAAGGTAGTTGGCAAGTATGAGGATTCGTTCATAGTACAACTCAACCTTTTCATCACTGCCCTATTTAATGACTTTAAAAGCCATGTAAACTTGTTCATCATTTTGAATGGTGCAATATTGCTTACAGAAGGCAGCTTCCAATTCCAAAAAAATGCAATTTGAGTCAAACTACATAAATTTTCACCCCACTCCGAAATTGCATTTTTTAAGGTGAAACAAAACAAGTTCACTATGTTAGCATCCCTCTTCTCACCATTAGCTTGAATGACTTTTTGAAACACTCAAACATGAACATCCGAATCTGTCCCAATAGAGTAAATTAGGCATGGCAATGATTTTATTGATGAAGGAGCCACAGGGGTAGTGGGTGTTAGTGGTGAATACCATAGTGGGGTACCATGGGTTCCAAGGGGAACTTGGCCAGGGAACATTGAAAAGCACACTTGTGTTTCCAACTGGAAATCAGCCTCCACCTCCTCTTAAAGGTCGTTCGCCATTTGGGGGTCTACTTCCACTTGGGGGTCCACTTCCGTTAAGAGGTCCACCACCTCCTCCTAAAGGTCTGCTTCCCCCTCTTGGTGGTCAAGCTCCACTCCCATGAGGAGGACTACCACCACCTCTTGTAGGTATCCCACCCCTAGAATTACCAAATCCTAATGGGGGGTTTCGTGTGGGTGGTTGGAAATAGGGCATTGAATTCCCAATAGAAAACCCACTACTAGGATCAATTATTACAAGAGTCACCACAAATGCTTGGACACCTTGATTTCGTCCAGTTGCACCAATTTCAGTAGACACCATATTCAAGAAAGGGTATGCCATAGGTCCAAGTGTGTTGAGAAAGTAAGTGGAAGGTTTCTTGGGTAATATGGATTAGGAATCATTGTCCATGGGTTGGGAATATTGTTGTTACCTGCATAAGATGGTCCATAGTTCCCAATTTATGTTAGTAAAGTATTTTTTTCGGTAGGATTCACTTTCAGATATTGGTCGTTCAACATTTGAGTAATAGGGTAACTTGGGGCAACTGTGAAAGAAGGGCTATGCTCAAGTACTATAGGAACCTAAGTCACTAGAATCTAGGAGTTAACTAAGATGGCAAGTTGGGTGGTACTGAAAATAAGTTCAGTCACAAAAATTAGTATTTGGCTAGATTTATAAGGGTAGTTTCTAATTACATATCTGGGACCTCTACAAAAAGTGCAAATCTAATTAGTGGGTGTGGAATCAATAGTTTAAGTAAGCATTACCGAAATTGTTTGACATGAGTCATGCTCCCCACAAAGATTCATCATTGAAAAGTGATCACTACCGTTAGTTTCAAAAGTAGCCTTCTCTAGAGACTTTGCCAAATCTTCCATTGTCCTCTAAAGTTGAAAATTTTCAATCTCCAAAACTCGAGTATTGGGTGTAATAGTCTCTTAGTACTAAAAAACATCATTTTTAGTAGGGGTCCAAACATGGCCCCACAAAGGTTCCACATTTATGGTCATGACTAATCACTCCATCAAGTGAATTTCGATGTTAGTTTGTATTTCTAGTTCTCCTCTTTCAAAGTTTGATTCCAACCTCATTTTGCTTTGCCACATGTAGGGTAATAAGGCCTTCCAAATTCATTGTGTGAAAATGTCCTCCCTAATCAACAAAAGGTACATCCCCACCTTCTTGGTACAATGTTTTGTTCATTTACTTCCTCATACTCCTTGTCAACACAATTGTCATCTTTCATAAACAAAAGTGGTTCCCAAGTACAATAATGATTTTTTATGTTTTTTTCAGTTTTGAACAAAAGAACAAATTGTAAAAACAATGAAACTTTTGGAAGAAATAATACCTGCTTTTCCCAGTGAAGATAAATAGCTTTTACTTAATCTCTCAACAATAAAGCTAAACCATAAATCTTAGTTTTGTATTCGTAGTATGGTCGCCAAATGTTAAGCCCACCTGGTGAATTCCCAAGTGTTTTTGGATATTTGATTGAAAATTAGTACAGACTTGAACACCTCAAATCTATTAGTGTTTAATGACAAATAGTCACTTTCAAATAGGTGGACAATAATTAGGCAAATAGCCTACCACTTTCTTTTAAAAAAAACAAGTAAATAACAATAAACAATTTTGTAGCATTTCCAAAGTTAGTAATCAAAACAAGTAGGAAAAACAACTTCAACACATTTTGCAAAACAAAAACTTGAGCAAAAACAAAACTCATTTCGTTCGAAGAGTTTCAAAGTGAAAAAAATACATTATAATCGTATCCAAAACAAAGATAGAAAAAAAAACCCTTCAAGCTTCCCCAAGAAAAAACTTCAAGCTTTTAAAAAAACAGTGGGGGTCTTAAAAAAAAATGAAAAATCCCTAGAAATCTTCCTAAATTCCAAGTCAATACTATTACAAAACATGGTTTTTCAAAATGTTAAACTTGACTAAGGTGTCCACATTGACCAAAAGGATGTTCACTTTAATTAAAGGCGTGGGGCATGAAAGACACATGGTTTTTTTGGTTGGTTATTTTGACTAAAATGACCATTTTGACCAAATGTTAAGTCTTACATCTAGTTAAAAGGGTCAATTTCAAAAAATGATCTATCAAGATGCCCATGGTTTAGTCAAATCAGCCATATTGAATGGCCATGTTTAGTCAAATTGGCCATATTAATTTGGTTAACTACCTAGCCTACTTGCTATGCCTACTAAGCTACCTACCTACCTACTTACTTAAATATGTCCTATTTACCTACCTAACAATTACATATCTACCACCTACTTAGCATCTACCTATCTAACTACCTACCTACCTATATTTTACATAATTAAATACGTACATTTAAAAACATAGGTAGGTAGGCATGTGTATCTATTTACCTACTTATTGAAGTTCAAATGTTGACAAAAAATTTCATTGAAATTCAAAGAAACATGTTAAATGCATTTGATATCATATTGTTTTACAAAGCGGTGTGGTGGTTTGATGGTCAAGACATTAGTTTGGAGCAAAGGAAACCAAGGTTCAATCCCCCTTACAAAAATATATTATGTGAAGTATGAATATTCGTATATATACCTTGTACACATATGTGTATAAATGTATAATACCTAGGTGGGTTGTGGATAGGTAGGTACTTTTAACTTATTTATTAATTTCATTTTTATTATTTAAAATATGGGCTATTTAAAAAAATTCTTTGGTTGCCCAATCTTTTGTTTGATTTGACCAATATGACCAAGTGGTCAAATGTGACTAAATGTCAAAATGAGTGGTTTTTGGTTTAGTTTTCCAATCAAATACTACCAGGTTTTCTAATAGTGTAACCAAATTTATCCTACATTTATAATCTAGAATTGAAGTCAAAGGCAACAATTGATTTTTTGATTTTATTAATAAACAACTTCTCAAAATTGGTACTAACTTAAAATTGATTCTAACCTAAAATCAGTAATAACATAAAATTAGTAGAAACATAAAATCAATTTGTATTTCAAAATTGGTAAAGTTTGATTTTCGATACAAAATTACAACTCTTCAAAAATTGGCCTAAAAACTTTCTAGCCTTAACAATTTTTGTTTTCGTAAGTTTTATCCTATAGAGATTAATCACAAAATTGATGATAAAGAATTTCTAACCATCGTGGATGCCTTTAAAAAATGGTACCATTTGCTTGAAGGAGTTCAACATGAAACGATACTATATGTAGACCACAAGAACTTACAATATTTCATGGCAACTTGTGTTTTGAATTGAAGCCAAGCTCAGTGGGCATTATCCTTATCTTAATTCCAATTTGTCATCACATATTGCCTTGGGCCTTAATAAGGGAAACCTAATGTGTTATCCTGTTGCTTGTACCTCACACTTAAGGAGGGAGATGCAGCTTATGAGCAACAATGTGATGTCATTTTCCAAGCTTAAATATCTTTGACTTTAGGCGTTGTTGGTAATTCCTGATGACACAACCCTTCTTTGTTAAATTCGTGAAGATTTTAAGAAAGACCCTCTTGTTATTGGCATCCAAAACGAATTAAAGAATCATCATCAAGTCCAGGATTTTTCTAATGATCATATTAAGTTTGAGTTTCAAGATGGTCTACTTTATCATGATGGTCTTTTGTATGTTTTTGATGGCCCTACGCGATTTCAAATTTTCCAATCTAGGCATGGTGTTTTGGTTATAGGCCATTTTGGATTCAACAAAACTATGAAATTAGTGTCTCGAGATTATTAGTGGTTGCAACTTTGGAAGTATGTGAAGGAGTTTGTTGGATCTTGTGATGTTTATGTTCAAATATAGGATCCTCATCATCACCCTCATGGTTTCCTTCAACCATAGTTAATCCCTATATCCCCATGGTCTTCAATTTCCATCGACATCACCACAAACCTTCCACCTTTTAGTTCTTATGACTCCATCTTGGTGATGGTGGACTGTTTGACGAAGATGGTTCATTTCATTCCGTGTACCAAAACAATTATTGGCGAAGGAGTAGCCAATTTATTCTTCAAGATCATGTTTTTTGGTATCATGGTTTTCTTGAAGATATCATTTTTTTTATCATGGGCCTTAGTTTGCATCCAAGTTCTGGAAGCAACTCTTTGACCTTTTAAGTGTGAAAGTGAAGTTATTATCAACTTTCCACCCCTAGGCAGATGGGCAAAAATAATGAATCAATCAAGTCTTGGACCAATATTTATATTGCATCAAGATAATTGGTCAAAACTTTTGGCCATGGTAGAGTTTTCTTACAACAACACAATGCATTTATCAACCCAACAAACACCTTTCTTTACAAATCATGATTTGCAACCCAAGTTTAACATTCAAAGTGTGCACAAAGTCGTGAATCCAACAACTAAAGATTGAACCATGTGGTTATATTATAAGAAAACTTGACTTTTCAAAAGATCCAACTTGACCAAAATGTTCACATTCACTAAGGGGGATGGTTGTTTTGACTAAAGGCTTGGGGCATGAGGGGCACAAGTTACTTTTGATTGAAACATTTGACTAAAGTGACCTTTTTGCCCATGTGACAAACCAAACACCTAGTAAAAAAGGCCAAAGGTCCATCAAGATGACCAAGGTTTAGTCAAATTAACCATACTTAATGGCCATTGTGATTTACAATTAGTCAAATTGGTCATTTTAATTTGACATTTAATCAAATCAACCATACTAATTTAGTTATTTAACCTACAAGTTCATTTTGCATAGGGTACACACCAAATTTAATTCATAGTTAGTACGCCTTAGGTTAGGCATATTACACTTAATAGCTATTTATAAAGTTTAATAGGTACATGTTACCTTTAGACATATGTAAGTACTTAAACTTAGTACATTAATTAGTTAATATTTAATAATTGATAGTTAATACTCAATAATATATGGTTAAATATTTTATATAATTAATTAATCACAAAAAAATGTCAATTAACAACCAATAATTAATTTATCCATCAACTTGTTAATTGATTAATTAATATTATCAAATTATCACTTTTATTTTTTTTTGGCTAATATTTGATAATAATTTATAATAATTAATAGTAGTCAATATATAATTGTAAATAATTATTGATAAGTGATTATTTTAAACTAATATTTTAGTTAATATATTAATTGATAATTATTAATTTATCGTAACTAATCAATAATGAATAATTAAGATTAAATAACCAATAATCGGTAAATAATAGTAAATAATAAATAATTAATAACCAATAATTAATAATTAATTAATATTATATTAATATTATTTAATGTTTAATATTTAATGTTTAATAATTTTTAGGAAATAATAAATTATTAATCATTGATATTATTTATTTATTTATAACTTATAATAATTCATTAATCTTTTTAATTATTTTATTAATTACTCATAGGTAGCCTATCCTACTAACTAGGTTAGTAGCCTAGGCCACCTATACATAGCTACTAGGTAGGTAGCTTAACTTAGGCCTTTTAGGTATCTAATGAACCTAACTTAAGCCACCTAGGCTATAAGGTAAGTAGCTTAACCTAAACCACTGAAGCCTATTAGGTAGGTATGTAGCTTAACCTAGGCTACTTAAGCCTACTAGGTATGTATCTAACTTAGGCTATGCCATTTAGGCCTACTAGGCAAGTACGTAGTTTAACCTAGGTTACTTAAGCCTATTAAGTATGTAACTAACTTAGATTAAATCACCTAGGCCTACTAGATAGGTATAAACATAGACCTAGTAGGTACCTATAAGGCTTAGTAAACTATAACCTACATGTTATCTAGGTACATGTTTTTATTAATAGGTATTTTTTACCTATTTAGGCTACCTTATCTATAACCTACTTATTTATGTAAGTAATGTAGAAATTTTCAAATTCATTTAATACAATATGAATGTTGAAAAACAAATCATGGAAATTGATTATAATATGTTGGTCCAAAATCATGTTCATTACAAATATGTTGTCCAAAAAAATCACCTTATGGGGTGGTGGTGCAATGGTTAAGGACTTGATTATTCAATGTGGAGGTGAGGAGTTGAAGTCCCCACACTTGTAACCTAGGCTATCTTGGTTACTTAGGTGACCTAATTAGGTAGCCTAGGTTGCAAAAACTACTAAACCACTTAGCCTAGGCTACTTGTCCTAACTTAGGGGGCTTGGCATAGCCTAAGTGGCTTGGTTTAGCCTAGGTGGCTAATTTAGGTGGCCTAACTTAGGCCTAGGACATAGGGTAGGTAGGTAAATAAATAAATATTTTTGGCATTAATTATTAGGATTATTAATTAGGTAGGTAAGTAAATAGGTAGGTAGGTAAGGTAATTAATTAATTAATTAATATTTTCATATTGATTTTAAATTAAGTAATTTAAATAATATATATTTTTAGTCATTACCCAAATTATATTATTGTCATAGTGGTTTAGTATAAAAAAAACCAAAAAGACCTAGTCAAAACGGTCAGGTCTAAATTGATTTTTCCAAAATGGCATTTTGGTCAAATTGAACATAGGGGCAAAAAAAACCATATGGGGTTTTTTTTTATTGAAATTCTTGGTAAAAAAAGTTGTGATTTCTTGTAGTGTTAATGGATGTTCGAACTCAACTTGTATTTAACCTTGAAGAAGTGCAAAGGCAATATAAAAAAAAAGGTTAATGAACATCGAAAAGAACAACCCAACTTCAAGGTAAGGGACTAGGTTTACCTTCAACAAAAACATATCAAAATAACAAGGCCATCAGAGAAGTTGGATCATTAGAAGTTAGGTTCATTCTTCTTTCAATGTTGTGGCTTTCTAACTCAAGCTTCCAAGTTTTATGAGAATCCATCCTATGTTTCATGTTTCCTTGTGGGAACCTTACCACATGTTTACCATTCTAGTAAGAATCCATGATCCCTCTCTACCTATTAAAGTCAATGGTGAACATGAATATAAATGGAAGACATTTTAAATTCAAAGGTTTTTAATCGTCAACTCCAATATCTTGTTCATTGGCATGGGTATGATGTGAACGAAAACACTTGGGAACCAATTAAGAACCTAGTGAATGCCATGGAGAAGGTACATGAGTTTTATCAATAATATCCAAACAAACCCAAGTCTACTTTTCGTGGAACTCATTGTTAGAAAAAAAGGTGATGTCACAGATGCTAATGCCATGGAGTTCATTCATTTGAATGTTCATTCATGTACCTATTTTTAATTTAGTTTTAGTTCATTATTAGTTAACTTCCAATTAAGTTTTAGTTCACTTCTAATTGACTTTTAGTTCATTTTAATTAGGTTTTAGTTAAGTTCTAATTAAGTTTTAGTTAAGTCCAAATTAATTTTTAGTTAATTCCCAATCAACTCCTAGTCAATTTCGAATTAAAATCTTAATTAACACTTAATTAATTCAAAGTTAGCTTTTAATTAATTCTTAATTAAGTCTTAATTAACTTTAATTAACTCCCAATTGATTCTTAGTTAATTTTTAGTTAAGTTTTAACTAATTCATAACTGATTATTAGTTAAGAAGATTTTCAAAAAACTTTTTTACTCGATGCACACATAGAAGTTTCATTGGAAGCTTCCTTGAACTAATCCCCAAAAAGGTATAAATAAAAGTAGGACCTTCATTTCCTTCAATCTATTCAACACTAGTTTTAGGCATGATCTTGCACCATAGCCTTATCATGTCCTTTTCATGTTCATGTCTACATATGTTAACAAATAAATATTCATTTTCAAGTTTGTTTTGCACATCTTATGTTCTTATTCTTAGTTCTTGTGTTTTTTTTTTTTGAATCACATAATTTTGTCTTGTTCCTTGTTTGAAAGTTGGACTTAAACATTTTTTTTAACCTTTATTCTTGTGGTTTTCGTGTCCTTAACAATAATAGCCTCCTTTCCTCTTTTTGCAGTTTGTTAACCATTTTCATTCTTTTCAATGATGAGTGGTGTGTGAAGAAGTGGGAAGGAAATGAGGAATGATGCACTAGTAGAAATCTTGTCTTTTACAACCAATCACTATGCAATTACATGTAATTAGGTGTTGTTTGCAATTACATTGATTGTGTGTGCAATTAACATGTAACTAATAGTGTATAAAATGGACACATGTCATAAAATGTGGCACGCCACCTGCACGTAAGGGAATCAGGGCGATTCTCGACGTTTAGTGGTCGGGAGTCAAATTAGCCATTTGACTCCCGACCTTTCTTTTGGCCATAACTTGTGTTTTAGGTACCCAAATGGGTCATGCGAGCCCATTTTAGACATCCAAGTTTCAAAAGATTTCCATTGATAGAAGAAACTCTTCAATCCAATGAGTTTTGACCCCTACAATCACCTTTTGAAAATTCGAAAGTTCATTGGAATTCCAACTCCCAAAGTGGGAGCTCACTTGGGAGTGTGGAGGTTCATTCCCTCACACTTTTTGCATTCCTGGGAGTATGAAATGTGATTCCTGGGCTCACTCTTGGCCCGAACCTTTGTAAGCCCTTGCCTTGGTCGCGAGCCCAAGGCTAGGGTTGCGATAAAAAACTAAATGATCAATTTTAGTTTATGCAAAGATTTTTGGCAACTAATTAGATTTTAATCCTTAATTTGTGCAAGTTTATTCATCACAAAAGCTCAGTATTACAAGTTAATTAGACAAAGTTCATGACACATTTCTTAAACCCACATTAGAGATACAAATGGAGATCAAACATGGATGATCAAGATGGTTTGTTGTAAGGTTTTTGGTTCACCTAATTATAATCAAGTTATTCTAGTAAAACATCTTGTTCATCACAAAAACTTAGTACAACTCGAATTACCATAGCAAGTTCATGACAAAATTGCTAAACCCATATTGGACATATAATTGAAGACTAGAAATAGATTTGATCAAAATGGACGTTTGCTGCAAATTTTAGAGTGTGGGTTTAAGAACTTGTTCAAATTTATTTCGAATCTTTGAAACATTTCTAAACCCACACTCAAAATACAAATGAAGATAAAAAAAAAATGATCAACACATGGAACTTGTTGCAAGATTTTTGACAACTAATTGTAATCCTTAATTTGATAAAGCTTGTTCATCACAAAATCTTAAAATAGCCAAATAATTAGACCAAGTTGGGTTGACATATGCTACCATGGAGATTGGAAACACAAATGAAAACTAGAAACATGCCTAATGAATTTTGACAAAGTTAATTATGCAACCCTTAACTTTGTATTTAACACAAATCATAAAAACCTACAAAATTCAAATCATTAAAAATTGGAAAAATCCACCCAAGTCTTTGGAAAACATATCAAGGTTTTTTTGCTTACAAGCCTTAAGTGAACTAGGATTTTATCACATCCAGAAAATTAGAAATTGTAAATACATCATCTTTAAAAAAATAGTAGAAGATCGAGTATGGAGTTGAATTGACGAACTTTTTTGTGAATTGTAGAAGATCAAGGTCCATACATGTGAAGGTCTAAATCAAGAACTTTGAAACTTGATTATATGTAACCCTTAACTATGGAGAGGTTGAAGCACACAAAAAATCAATAATTGCATACAATTAGGAGATTCTAATCTTTACTATGTGCATTTTACATAAACAAAAAATGGACTAGTTCATGTACCAAGGACCTGAAACAAATTTGAAATCAACATCCTTTAGCAGTAGATTCCCATTTTCCATTCCATTAGTTCCATGCATATATCCAAGACAAATGAGTAAGAAAGTTTAGATGATGAAATTAAGGTCCAGTTTGCCAACAACCTTAGTTATAACATTAGGACTTTAACCCTTAAATGAATAGAATTTAAATCACAAAAAATTGGAGACTTTAGGGACTGTAAACACATTTTTTAAACAAGAATTTCTATAAGAAGAATTCCAAGGAACTGAAACTGAACCACTCCTACTTGTTTAGTAGACCAAAAATGATGTACTTGACCAACCACAAGTCCAAAAGCCACAGACAACCATGAACAATTCAACAAAAAATAGACATGATCAAGACATTGCACAAAGAATCAAATTGAAAAATGGAAGAACATGTACCTATGGTTCTTCAAGAAAATGAATAGCATGTTCTTCCCATATGTTCTTCATGATGCGATGCTTCATGATGTCTTTTTTGTTTAAACTAACCTTTGTTTCATTTGTCCAAAAGTCCACCATTGCATCAACAACATCCTTTGTGGGCACATTTCTCCATTTTGTTCGGGCTATAGGGGCCCATTCCATGTTGGAACCACCTTCAAGTTATATTCTACTGCTCTGTCCTTTGTTCAAAATTCTTCAACTTGCTCCAATGAACCAGCCTATTACAACAAGACTCTGGGTAGAATTTGAAACAACCATATTATTGACAACATTTCTAGCTCTCATTTCATCAAGACTATGACTAGCCTTGATACCTTGCCAACCTCTTTTCATGTTGTCAACAATTTCAATTGCTATCTCATATTATTTTGAATTCACAACCACATTAGGCATTGCACCTTGCAAGACAAGTTGTTTCAAAAGTTTCTCCATGGCCAATCATTGATAATTAAAGCCTTTCATGCTTATCATTTGATGCAAGAGTGGTATAATACGACTTGCAAGTCTAGATGTCGACCTTTTTATGTCATTAGTGTAAGTAGGATTACCATTTGCAAGGATTTGTTGACATTGGGTAGTCATTTCTTTTCTAGTAGCCCTAGACTTGTCTTGTCAATCCCTTGCCGCCAACCTTCGTGCGGCTTGTGTCTCCAAGGATTTTTTAGTTCCTTGTCCATCTCTTTGTTGATTCTTCTTATTCCCCATCAAAAGCACCAATAGATCACAACCCTAAATCATAAGTAGACCCTTGCATATGCTAAAAGACCTGCATCAAAAATTGTTATATCAACAATAAAATTGTTTGTTTAAGTTGTGTAGTTCTTATGAATGGTAAGTTCCCAAAACCCCTCACGACATCAAAGATATTCATTAGTGTTTTCAGAAACAAAACCTATGTGCATTAAGTGTTTGAACTTTGTAAAATTACCAGCAAACTACTTAGGAACTAAATGAAGAGATGCACTCAAAGAATCTACAAAAGCTTACTGAGAACACATGCTTCAGAATGAGAAGATTGCAAAGAATGCTTGGATCCGAAACACATAGTTCCACAATGCACAATTAAGAGTTCCACATGTTCCTCAAGCTTGAAACTTGGTAGTGCGTGTACACAAAATAACGATTGAACTTCATCATATATCAATCAATAATGTAGTAAACCATTTCTGTTCACATGACAAGGAATTTGCAACATTTGAACCATTGGATACATGTAAGACCTAAAATCAATGGCGTTGATCAACTATGAAGATACACATTTCCCCACATAGGACTAGGTGAAAATCCTTTAAGGTGTACCACATAAGATGGAAAAGGCCTAATCCTTATTGCAATCTTTTTTTATCTTATATTTTGATCCCCATAAAAACTAATGAATCAAAAGTTGTTAAAATTTTCAAAAGGATTATATTGTAAACCATTATAATTCTAGATTCCATCATAGTCATCCATAAATGTGTCTTTACATGGTTAAAATGGACTAGGTAAAAAAGATAGAAAAGGGTGACACTGTGGGGTAAATGCACACTATGCTCATCTAAAAAGGGTGGATGAAAATCCATTTTTACAGTCCAAATCCAATGATTTTTCAAAAAAAACATTTAAATGATGTTGAAGATAACACATTTTTCCATTTCCAAGTTCATACCGCCATAATTTAAACCATTTTTTTTAAAGCTCTAAATATATGGGCCTTGAAAAAATCAATTTAGATATCGAAATGGATTTTATGAATTTGAAATTTTCATTTTAAATCTTAAAATTTTCGGAAGACTTTTTTTTCACCTTAAATGTTATGGTATTTCAATGTGTGGTGGTAAAAAATTACAAGTTTAGTTTATAACTCCACTAGAAGAAAAAAATCCATAATGATAATTTTTTGGGGGTAGTTTGGACCGTGACATTGGATGTACCATCTTTGTAAAATCCACCTTGAATTGAACACTTCTCATTTTGGTAATTTCTTTTTTGGGTTTGAAAGATTATAACATAGGTTTCAATTTTTCATCTCACTATTGCCAAGTTTTTCAAATAGATTTGAATATAATGCAACAATACTTGATTCACTCAGAAAAAGCTATCACTGTCATTTCCAAAATTGTCCATTGTAGTGTGCTTTTACCTTGTGACAAGATTTTGGTACACCTTAGAGAATTTAGACCCGACTATACATTTGATTTTGAAAGGCAAAGTCCTTAAAGCTAAATAAATTAAAAGAAATCCTGTCTTTTTGGTCCTATTTATTGTAAAGATTAATTCACACAATTTTCTATTGGCTAACATAAGTAAATATGGCCCATTTACATTTTATGAGTCTAGAAGTTCAAGAATTCAATAAGTTTTTATGGTCTTTTCAAGTCCTTAAAATCATTTTTGCTTTTGTTATAGTCTTGACCTTTTTTGGACTTAAATGGACATCAATGTTTTATCAAATGTTTGATTATTTTACATCATTCATTTAATTTGAATGTCTTCTTTAAGAAATTTACTTTGAATTATACAAATAAGCAAAAATTTGAATTTCGATCAACCTTGGAAATTACATATGTCTAGGAATTTTTCATGTGTGACAATCCTTTTGTGAACCTTGATCTTGAATATACCCTAGAGTTAACTAGGACTTAACTAAGAGTTAATTAGGACTTAACTAAAAATTAACTTTGAATTAACTAGGATTTAACTGGGACTTAACTCAAAGTTGACTGGGAGTTCATTGGGCATTATTTTGGACTTAATTAGAGCTTAATTAAAACTTAATTCGAGTGAATTGAGAATCAACTAGAAGTGAATCATGAGTTAAGTGAAAATGAACTAAAACTTAACTAGAAGTTAACTAAAAGTGAACTAAAATTAAACTAAAATTATGTACATGGATGAACATTCAAATCAATGAACTTCAAGGCATTGGCATTTGTGACAGCTACCTAACCTAAACATAATTTCTAATGCCTTCCTAGAAACTTCCACCACCATATTTGTACCCCTTCATCCAATAAGCTTATCCGACCCATGCTAAGACAATATAATCGTGTTTTAACCGAATTTAGTGATCTTCCCCTCCCCACTTTTAGGCATATGTGGAAGTTCATAATTATTTAAATTAACATTGCGAAGATAGTGTGAAAGCAAGATACTTTAAATCACACAAGTCATTTTACAAGTTATCATAAAAAAATTATTATATAAAAAATTTCAACCTTAATTTACATTATGAATAACATAAATTTGAAAGATGAACTTCTAAACTATTACTTTTGTTAAATAAATGACTTAATAAGAAAAAACCATAATTCAAGGTACATTCGATGTGCCAACATGGCATGGTTAACAAAGGGCTCTATAGGCCCTCCTCTTTGATTATACATCCATTTTATAGGCAGAAGGTGTTAGTGACTTTTCATAGAGTTCAACCACCACTGTTTAACGATGAGCAATTGTAATGGTAGGGGAGGCCTCTTCTAGGCTTGGTGTTTTTTCAAATTTTTTGCCCATCTCCTTGCATGACTTGCTTCGTGCTACTAACGATAGGTTTAGGTCCTAGGTTTTGTGTTTTCTTCTCTTAAAGCTCCCCACTGTGCGTTCTACACTTTTGGGTGTGCTCTTTTGTTTAGACTTCGATCCTTTCTTTTCTCTTCTCTTGTTCCCTTGCCAAGTGTTTTCCCTTTATTTATTTGTTTGTTTGTTTAGATTTCTTTTCAAAGAATGTTTCAAGATTTTGAATTCCAAACATCAAAACACAACCTCCCATCCACAGTGCCAACAACTCAGGATCCTAGGATCCAACTTAACAAGTACATAGAAAAAAGTAGTCACTTCCATGGAAAAATTAGGATCATTGGATCATAATATGCACCAAAAGTCAATTCATTATTATTATTTAAATTACATGATTTAAAAAAAATTAAGAATTATCTTTTAAAAAGATGAAAACATATTTGTGAATCATGATATGATGAGATTTATAAAGTTTTGCATTTTACCTCAACTATTGTAATTTGAAAAAAGTGAATTTACATGTGTGTTTATGAAACATATGTATATATATATACCTTTATATGTGTAGGTGCACAGAATTGTACAACCTCACAGTCGTGGAACCATATTGGAGACCTGGGCCCTTATAACAAACTTTTGTCCAAAAGCATTAAAGTAAGTAACTTCTTTCTCCAATAGAAAACAAATGTACTTTCTACACACTTTTTCAAAAATTATAAAAACCATTATCAAATATGAAATCTCTACTTTCCCATTCTTGGACATTCTATTCACCCCCACCCCTACCCCATTTAACTTTGGTTGAAATCATGTATGCTCTTTGGATGAAACACAAGGAAATTGATTCCTCACATAAGGCTACACACACACTTTCAAAATTGAAACCATAGAATATGAGTTCAACTCTCCCATTTTTGGACCCTCCTCAAACTTTGGATGAAAAGTTACCGTACATCATGTGAAATATGTGCTTTAGGTGGAACATGCAAAAATCAATTCCTCACATAAGTCATCATCTTTTGTCCAATAAGGCCCCATACTGGGGCACATTAGCCAAAATCTGACAATTGAAACCCCCTTTTTTTTCTTGAGAATATCCCCCACTCATGAACCTTACCCATCCTAAACTTTAAAGTCTAAGGTGAACATTGTACGATGAGCCTAAAACATAGATAGAACTAATGGGGGTGAAATAGATCACGAGGTTAATACTATGATGAGCCTAAACAGAGGTAGGTCTAGTGAGGGTGAAATAGAACATGAGGATGGAATATATATAATTATGTAGGCTGAAAATATATATAATCTGCAAGGTGAAAAGATCGACCTTTTTTTTTTTTGGTTGTCAAAAAGGGCCTGTTACTCGTACGAAGGATTTTTGAGTGCGGGGGTGGGGGAGGTAGGGAGGGGAAGGGGAATGGCCCAAAGTGGTTGATTTTAAGCCAAAAAAAGTAAGTTGAAAACGTCATATTCAGACCATAGATTCTTGCATGTCGTCAACATGTAGCAGGGGTTCAAAAGAAAATCTTACTTTTCTCTCTGACTTGTAGCCAAATTTGGGTAAGAAGTCCTCTTGTGGATGATCACCAGTCCACCCACCTGACAAAATTGAAAAAACAAAAACCCTGGAAAACCTACATGCATTATTTTTGAACGCTAGTTTTCCCCTGTCCTCTCACGTCCTTCAATAAACGTGCGAATTGCTATGTTTTGAACTAGAAACCCTGAGCTCGACTTTTCCATCTTTCCCAGCACAACAGTTGCAGTGGCGTTGCAGTCTCCAGAAGCGTATGTGATCGATTGTATGCAAAGAGGGAGAGGAAGAGAGAGAGAGGGAGAGAAAAGCACAGACAGACAGACAGACATAGGGAGAAATCACACATGTCGAGAAAGAATACCTAGCGGTCCATGTAATATAATGTTTGCTTGCTGATTCTTACACAGCTTGATCTCGAAACCCATTGAGTGCTAGATGAATTTGCTTGAAACTTTTCTCATAAGACGAAGGATATCATTCCAGATCAACTCATCAGCAACTGCGCAGTATTGCGGTTAAGTAGAACTCTTTCTTTGGAAAGAGATGAATTCATGCGGTTGTCTAGTTACTGGAGTCCAGCTACTGGCGATCAAGCTCCAGCAGTTGTGACCTTTTTTGTCCTTATGATCTGCAACTAGCATGAAGGTTTTGGGTTTTGGGTTTTGGTTTTAGTTACGTTATTTTCAGCTGATCCTTAAAATTAATCTGTTGTTGGAAGTGGAGAAAATTAGGAGTCGAGTAATAAGATTTTATATCATGGATCTTGATGGATACAGCTTAAACCAGATGATGAGGATTGCAGGAAGGGGGAACCCGTGGGAGGATGCATCAGCAGACGATGGCCAGTGCAGCAGCGTCGAGAAGATCCAAGAGATCCTGAGCAAGGCCAGAAACGACCAAGAGGATCTGTGGAAGACAATCGTAACGTCGTCAACGTGGTATTCTAGTTCTGAGTTCGGGGAACCTGTTGCTTCGACGTCTTCCGGTGATCATGATCAGGTGCGCCAGCTCGAAGCTGCAGCTTGCAACGGGGCGCAGCTCGTGATCATTAGGGATCAGTTGAATGTTCCACAGAGGATCTCGAGACCACCTATCACGGCTGGGACTGAGAATTCACTGGACTGGTCAATTTGTCGTATGGAAGAGTTCAATGCTGCAGCAAGCGGAAGCCAAACTAGTGCATGCCCATCTACACTCCCGATTAAATTAGAGGAGGTGCGCAGCCAGCAGCCGGCCATGAGGCTTCACCATCCCAGCCTGCAACTGGGCGTACATGACATGATTTCCAAGCTGGAACTGCAGCCGCCTTTGAGCCCTAGGCTTCTACAAAGGACAGGACCGCACTTTTCTCGGAATCCCGTGAGCGCCTGTAATTCCCTGAGCAACATTCCTGCAACAACCTCGACTGCCCTAGCTGCTGCTGGTACCTCTATTGCTGAGCATAGCTCGCTGATAGCAATTCTCGATGCCAGTTTTGCTCTAGATCTTCTATGAATAAGAAGAAAATATTTGCTCCTATTATATAATTTCAGTACTAGCAACCTGTGGTTGCAGCAGGCTGTTAACTTAAGCAAGGATCTGACAAGGAATCACCAATGCAAAAATTGCACAAGAATTAGGTGCCTACATAAGAGCTTCATAGGCGATCCAAATGACTTACCAGCGTTACAGGCTGACTTCAGTTTGGGAAATTTTGTGTGAATTTAGGTCATTCTTGAGGTATGCTCAGTTACTAGACATTAGCTTGAGCTCGCTCCTTCAATTGTGAAGGTCATAACAAAACTTTGCTAGAGCTAGAAAACATCTTACTATGAAGCAATTAGTTTGTTTGTTTTGTTTGCCTGTCACATTGAAATCTCCCAAACAACAACCCTTCTTGCCTCATTCTTGGTACAATTGGAAAGCCCTAGATGAGTAGGGGTGCACCAGCTAGTTGGTTTCATAATGTTTCAACCAAGGTTATCGAATATTGAACAAATTTTTCACTAAAATTGTAGTGAAATTTGGGTATGCTCTTGGTATTGTTGGAAAGCTCTTAGTGAGTAAGATTTAATGAAGGTGATTTGGAATTTTTAGTCTTATATGAATTATGCGCCATGTGCAGGTGATCAGGCAGGTCTACATGAGTTGCTGAGTATGGTAGAGCTTGCTCCAGACTCGGAGGCTCACATTCGAAGACACAACTTGGAAGGGATTCCCTCACTAGGGATGGAAAGAGAATGCTGTAGTCCTGGTATTGAAGGCGCCGGTTCAGCCATGATCGAAGTCGCGACGGGTAGTGATTCAAACAATCATCAAGCGGACCTAAAGAAGGTGGTCATGACGTCCCCAATTATTCCTCGTAGCTTCCTATCCAGCCTGCTCCATGATGGAGACCACGTCATTCCTGAAGAAAACAAATATATTTCTCAGCGACGAAAAAGGAATCGAAGAACGTCGGTCGACACGAGTAATGGCCAGAGCTCTGCAATGAGCTCAAGGAGGACAAAACGAATTGGTACCAAACGCGATTTTACTAGGTACGGTTGTTGACAATTGCAGTTGAATGAATTCATGAGGCCTTGATTCTTGGTGCATAAACAAGCATTTTCTTTGGAGAGTGAAAATCTGTAGGTAATCAATGTTAGGAGCTTTGGAAAAATTCCATCACAAGTAAGGAACTGTCTAGAGAATTTTAGAAGAACACATGTTTCCATGAAATGAAAAAAGAAAAAAGAAAAAAAGCAGAATATGTGATCACAATGGCCTAATGTAAAGGTGTCCTTATTAGCCTAAGACACACAGTGTGATGTTTTTTTGACTTCTAACTTACAGAACCTGCAAATTGCAAGTGGTGACTTGATCATGTAAAGCCTTCACATGTCTCGGAGCTTGTGCGTCCTTGCATAGACAGGAACTTTTCATTGGAGAGCTGTAATCGGGTTGAAAATATGTAAGAAATCAATGTTATGAGCTTTGAAAACATTCCATATGTAAGGAGCTTTTTAGAGGATTTTAAATGAACACATGTGAAAGAAGGGGCAGAATATGTGATTATAGTGGCCTAATGGAAAGATGTCCTTAGTCCATAACACAGAGTGTGATGTTTTTTCCGCTTCTAATTCACAGAACCTAAAAATTGCAAGTCGTGACTTGATCATGTAGAACCTGCACATGTCTTAGAGCTGGTGCATTCTTGCAATAATAATTCTTAAAGGGGTGTTCACTTGAACCTAATTAGTTTACACATTGGACCTGCCTTTGAAGAGAAGCTGCTAGCGATGGAGAACAGATACCTACTAGGGTAGTAAGTTACCAGCGTCTTCAGAAACCAGCTGGTGGGATTCACATCCAGAGGGCGATTCCAGATGATGGGCATCGAAGCTGGAAGAAATACGGCAGCAAAAGCATCCAAAATTCAAACTTTTGCAGGTAAGTAATTAGTGGATAAATTTACAGTAGGTGCAGTAGATCAACTCTTATAACTTTCAGGATAATTCCTGGAACATGATTAACACACTTGAAACTTTTTTAGAATCCCTGTGGGAACATGAAGAACTCGAATTCTATGGGACCATGCAAGTATGAAATGGTTTGTTTGACAATGGGAAAATACAATGATCCCTCTGTTTCACAATCGGAAAACTAGAATAAAACATTGTTCAAGTATTGGTCCCACGATTCCTTGGAAAGCTTTTCCTATGTTGTGTTCATTCAACTTTAATTTGTCAGAGATTTCCATGCCAAAAAAGTTTCTTGTGATATAGGAAACAACCCAATTGCATCGAGGGAACCATGAGCTCTGTGATCTGATTCATGAGTTAATCCTTCGACCTGTGCCTTGCAGAGGATACTACAAGTGCGTCCTAAAGAACTGCGATGCAAAGAAGATGGTGCAGGCAACAGACAAGGATCCCTCCCTCTTCGAAGTCATCTATATGGGTACTCACACGTGCAGCTCCGGCAGCGATGACACCAATGATCGCTCGAAGAAAAGACAAAGATCAGACGTTGATCCGCCTGCACTAATACTGGTACCGCCAGCTGATCATGATACAGCACCAATGTCCCAATTATTACAACCTAGCTGCAGTAAGGGCGCACTAGACATAGTAATGGATCATCAATACTCACCCACTAAGCCTCCTACTACTACTATAAGCAGCTCATGCGGGGATGATGATCAAGCAGCAGCATGTCCGATCACAGCCGACCCAGAAAATTCAACTTCAGTAGGTATGATTTCACATCGAAAACACGAGATTCATGAGATGGACCAGGAGATTGCAGATGAGCTAGCTGCAACGACGTCGGTCACGTCGTGGATGTCGAAGCTGGACGACGCTGCCTGCACAGTTGATGAACTGTGTGCAGCATCCAGTATTACTACTGCAGATGATCCAGAGTTCTGTCACATGCAACAGCAGCAGCTGCTACACGATGCTGCTGATCAGGATTTCAATTTTCAGGATTTGATGTCTGACTGGTTAGACCTAATGGACATTAGCTGTCAGATCAACACACTTCCAGTGCAACTGAATGGCAGTGATTATGATTTTCACCAGTACTTTAGTTACCCAAAATAATCAGTAGCAGGTACCTTCACCTACATATCTTGATGCCATTTGAAGTGTTTTGTTCTCATGAAATTCAATTTTGTGATGTAGCATGCAGAGTGGTGATCATCCTAAGACAATTTAAACAAATTTGGCTATAAACAATATATGAAAGTAAGCATCCTGAACTATATTGTTGGGTACTAGGTACTGGAACCTGATGTAGGATCTGGTGAATTTTATTTTATTTTTTAAATTCGAATTTGGCATTCAGAAACCCCAAGAAAAACACTGCAATTTTTTCAAATTTTTGAAAGAATAATTCGCAAAGAAAAACTAACACGGGGTCAGAAATTTTCAAAGGCTGCAGGTTTTCATTAATATAGAAACTGCACTAAAGGCTGACATTGGTTCGGCAGCAAGGTACCTAATAATCATTATAT